>Ga0193753_10000062_pt1 | contig 104825 bp, 75 predicted proteins | sample H1c2metaG_FD_144925 | JGI IMG/M metagenome (GOLD analysis project Ga0193753, IMG submission 144925) | Soil microbial communities from a riparian zone of the East river system, Colorado, United States - H1c2 | ecosystem: Environmental > Terrestrial > Soil > Riparian zone | place: USA: East...
GATCACAAAGGGATAGTCGGATGCCGGGATCCCTGGGACCGAAACACGTTGCCACTCCCGATCCCGTAGTCTGAACAGGCCCACGCGCACCACCGAGAGCCATAAGTCTCCTCTTGCGTCCCGGGCAATGGCTTGCGTGCGACGAAGCGGGTCCGCGGGCGCATTGGCCAGCTCACGAGGTGGGGCAGCAGTCTCTTCCCAGATACGGTCATTCAGCTTCCACAATCGGCCGTATCCACCCACCCACAGAACTCCCATAACGTCGCGATAGGATGCGGTGATCTGGGTGGGCCCCTTGCGATAGGGCACCATGCGTCCATCCTTCAATTGGAAGAAGTCATCTTCCGGGGTGCGTCGGTAGTGGGTGGTTGCGACCCAGAGAGAGTTGTGAGTGCCGGTGCCCAGCACGACGAACTCCTCAAAGGGTCCATGCCTTCTCAGGCGCGGCACTCGCAGCTGTTGCAAACCGCCGGTCGTTCCGAACCAGATATTGCCCTCACGATCCTGAAGTACCGAAACAGGCGCCACTCCATCGTAGAAAGACATGAATTGCGGCTCCGACTTGGATTTGCTGTCGGCCGCCGGTAGCGCATCGGCCCGGTCCAAGGAAGGTATCGGTATCACGCTCAAACGATTCATCACGTCTGACGCCCACAAGTTTCCGGATCGATCGATGAGCCAGAAATCAACGTACAGTCGCGGCAAGCGTCGGCAGGGAGGGGTGTCGTCGCGACTCGGATCAAGGAGGTAGAGGCAGTTTGGATTGCTCACCATGTTCCAAACGCGCCCATTAGGATCTCGCACCAATCCCTGGTAGGAGGGCAGAGCGTAAACATGTACCCGGCTCACACCTCGACGCAATATCGTGAGCTTGTCGCCCGACGAGATCCAAAGGTCGCCGGATTTGTCGGCCATGAGGTTGGTCGCATCCGGTGCCGGCAATCCCACACTCTGTGAAACATCGGTCCAGCGCTGACCGTCGAGACGCGCGAGTCCGCGAGTGCTGCCGGCCCAGACGACTCCATCGGGGTCGACGGCAAAGGATTCAAGCGTTCCGCCGGACAGGCCGCCGTTTTCAGGCGGGTAGTTCTTCACTCCTCGGCCGTCGAGGAAGCTGGCTCCGCCATACTGGTAGCCGACCCAGAGGCCGCCGGCTTGGGGAGCCTCGAGTGCCGTGACGTAGTCGCCAAACAGCGGAACACCACCCACGGCCGCGATTCGCTCAAATCGGACTCCGTCGAACCGATAGAGTCCGTTCGAGGTCCCCAGCCAGAGGAACCCATCGGAAGTCTGCGCAATAACCGCGGCGCGATCCGGGGATCCCTGCGCAGGAGTAAAGGAGGTGTGCGCGTACTCCGTGATGTCCAGCGGCGGCGACGAAGCGGCCGCGTGACCCACGAGGCAAAGAGCGGCACAGAGGGCGTGCAGGCTGCGCATCAGAAAGAGAATATGCCTGCGACGATTGCCGTGGGGAAGTCCCTCTATTGAGGGACCTTTTGTCCACTGCAATTCGCGATCCACATCCTTTTCCCGCGCTGATACCGTTCTCCGCAATGCAAACTCAAGTCTGGATGCACGATGTAATGGCGCTGCTAGACGCCGCCATTGCTCACCTTCACCAGGAGCAGCCCGCGCACAGCGCGATACTCGAGGCGACCTCGCTGTTGCGAAGGCAGATCGATGAACGACCTGTGGAAGGAGCCGCAGACGCCGGAAAAGAATGTTTGCTGGCATGGCAGGCACGCAAAGTGCTCGACTATATTGATGGGCATATCGCCAGTCGCGTGCTGGTCGCAGATCTTTGCGCTTTGGTGTGGCGCAGCGAGGCGCACTTTTCGCGCTCCTTTAGGGGCACATTCGGGTGTTCCCCACATGTCTTTGTGGTCCGGCGCCGCGTCAAATTGGCCGCCAAATACATGTATCAGACCGATATGTCGTTGAGCGACATTGCGCTTGCGTGTGGATTCGTGGATCAGGCACATCTGTGCAAGCACTTTCGTGTGGTTAGCGGGGAAACGCCCGCGGCCTGGCGACGCGCGCGACGGGCGCACTGTGCGAACACAGAGCAAGTAGATGAATCTGGCCTCGGAACGTGGCAAGCCGCACGGTGACAATGTAAATTTTACGACGCGAGCGCGGCACCGTGGCTCAGATCAGTCCCAAAGCGCCGGCCGTCGATACGGCGTGAGCACGCGTTTGTACGGCGAGCTTGATGAATATCCCCTTGACGTGGGACTTCACGGTCTCCGGGGCAATTTGCAGCTCTTGAGCGATGCGTTTGTTGGAAAGTCCGCAGCTCATCGAGCGCAGGACGCTGTGTTCGCGAGGACTTAAGGATTCCGTGACACGCGAGGCACGAGCCGGCAAGGTCCGTGCACGCTGCTGAGCACGGTCCGCGAGAATGCTGCCGATGTAGGGTCTGAGCTCCGGGGGCAGGCGGCTGTCCTGAGGGGTGGCATAGTGAAGGGACAACAGGAGGTCGGCCACGTGCGCTCCGGCATCGACGAATGTCTGATACACGCCGGCGCGAGCGCCAACCTGAAGCGTCTGAACGAGCATCGCACGGCCTTCTGCATGGTCTCCGCACCCGAGCAGAGCGTCGGCGAGCTGAACCGACAATCGCAGTGCCCAATAGTTGTTTCGCTTGCCGCAGCTCGCCGCCTGAAGCTCGCGGAGAATCCTCGCGCCTCGGCGCGCGTCCCCGGTGGCCACCAAGATCTGTGCACGTGCCATGGCAGAGCTGGTCTGCACGATTTCGTCCGCGGGGAGGTCGCGTGCGAGTGTCTCGATGCGCTCAGCACAGATCACTGCGTCACGCGGGCGACTCTCCTCGAGGAGAAGCCGTGTACGCAGCATCAGGCTCTCCGCCATCAAGCCCGGCCAGTCGCGCGCGGCCGCCAGGACCTCCGCCTCCTTCAGGACAAGAAAGGCGAACTCCGTGTCCCCTCGACGAGCGGCAAGGCGGGCCAGAACCCTATAGCCTCGCATGGCGCTCTCGCCATCCCCTGACGTTCGTACCGTCGCGAGGCTCTCCATGATCAGGGCGTCCAGGCCGGCGCAATGCCCTTCCTCGTAGAGCAATTCCGCGAGCACGACAGCCGCTCGGGCGGTCACGGGCGATCGCTTCCCGAAACGACTCACGGCACGTTCGTGTGCGCTCCTTGCGAGCCTCGTTGCGACAGCCAGTCGGAGCTGTTCAGCCTCCACGACCGCTTCGAACGTCGGGCCGATGATGGTCGCAAGTCCATGCGTGCAGCGATGCGTCGGCACCGCGTGCTTGAGACGAGGCACCGCGTAGTATCGATCAAAGTCTCGCACCTTCCAGTAGCCCACACGCAGCGCTGCCGCCAGCGCGGGACTCTTGCCGCCTGATCGGTGACGGCTTTCAAGTACGGCAAGCGCGCCGCGCACCGTGGTGTCGTCCTGGCTCTTCATTACGAGCAGCACGGCTCTCACAACCTCGGCAAACTCCCGCGATCGGGGCGCAACCGTCGTTTCGGAATGCGCGACCGCATCTTCGAACTGCGCAACCGCTGCCAAGGCATCATCGATGCGCAGCTCAATCAGGCACCGCCAAGCGCGGACGAGCAGAGTGTTTGGGGAAAGCCTGGTGCCTCGTAATTCCAACGCGCTGAACTCCGGGCGAAGCGCGGTATGCCGCGGGCGAGAGCCCCGGTTCAGGGCAGTGGATTCTTGCTGCCGGACAATTGCTAAGGATGATGGACGCACAGTTTGAATTGAGCCTCCCGAAGTCATGGATCGTTCGTCAAGCAGGCGGTCAAAAGACTTTGCCGCGTAGTTCGTTCGGGACGAGAGTAGGCCGCGGGGGCTCACGGCAAGCTCACGGGATGGATGCCAGCGGATTTGAGGCAATTTGGTTGTTGTCGGCCATCTTTCGATTTCTCCTCGCGAGTCGACGGGTCTCAACCTTGCCCGGCAGCGGTCCGTATTGCACCTATCCAAAGTTAGGGGTTAGATAGGTCCAATTATTACAACGCGCAGCACACACCCCAAGCGTATGACCGGCAAACGACACGAGCGCGTGATAATCCAAGGCAAGCTGTATCCCGACACCGGGGCGAGGAAGCCATTGCCCCGGCCGAGGCTTGATTCTTCCAGCGACGTGCTGGACGGCATCTTTCCGGTCATTGTCGTGGCCGCACCTGCCGGCTACGGCAAGTCCACTCTCATGGCTCGGTGGCACGCCCGGCTCCGCGAGCGCGGGGTTTCATGCGCCTGGCTGTCGCTGGATGAAGACGACAACGATGCAGCTCGCTTCCTACAACATTTGATCGCAGCACTGCAGAAGGCCAGCTCGCACATCGGCAAGGGTGTCGCGGAGGATCTCATCTCGGACTTTGCAAGTGGCTCCAGGTCCGTATTGGAGGCGATTGCAGGCGACCTCATGCAGGTCCAACACCGTATCGTGCTGTTCCTGGATGACCTGCACCTTGTCGAGGGGCCTGAAGTTCGGGGAATTCTCGATTGGTTGATCAACTACGCGTCCCGACACTTGCAGTACGTCATCGGCACTCGCCAGGACCCCGGGCTGCGCCTAAGCGGTCTTCGGGTACGGTGCCAGTTGCTGGAGCTCGGAGCCGAGCAACTGCAATTTGATGCCGCGGAAACCGCTCAGTTCTACAAGAACCGCCTTGGGCGAGACCTGCCGGTGTCGGACTTACAGACCTTGCTCACCAAAACCGAAGGCTGGCCTGCGGCGCTCGAACTCGCTGCACTGGTGCTTGCCGGGTCGAGCGAACCGGCAGCGTTTATCCAGCACTTCGCCGGCACAGACACCAGTATGGTTGACTATCTGGGCGACATGGTCCTGTCCCAGATGGACGAGCGAACTCGTGACATCGTGTTCCGCATCTCGATGTTCGATCGCATTTGCGCACCGCTCGCTCAAGCCGTGACCGATGCCAGAGACGCCGAGGAGGCGTTGCTAGGTCTGCGGACGCGCAACCTCTTTTTGATACCGCTGGATCGATCCTGGACGTGGGTACGCTTTCATCATCTAGTAGGTGAATTTTTCCGCGAAACGTATCGCCGAACAGAGCCGGCGCAAGCCAGGGAGTGCCTCGTGCGCGGAGCGAAGTGGTTGCATGCGAACGCCTATGCTGAAGAAGCTGTGAATTACATGATCCGGGCTCAGGAGTGGGAGCAGGCCACGCGTTGGGTTGCCGACAGTGTGGAGGAACTCGTCTTTCGACGTGGGTACCACCAGACGATCCTGCGCTGGATGAACGCCCTACCTGAGGCTTATGTCGATCGCTACCCGGTCATCCGCATCCAGTACGCCTTTTCGCTCTCGTTCTACCCCCGATATCAGGAATATGAAGCGCAGATCTATCGTCTGCAGCAACTGTTGCGGACGCTCGAGGTGCAACCTCATCAGGACGCTCATGGTATCGATGAGTTACGTTGCGCGGTCGAAATGCAAGTCGCCATGTCGGTTGGCTTGCGCGATGATGGTATGCGAGGCGGCGATTTGGCGGCAGCGTGGCTGGCCCGCTGGCCAGAGGCGTCGCTTAGGCGCAAGGGCGTCATGGGCAATGTCTTAAGTTTTGGACGCATGACGCGGGGCCACATCGATCAGGGACTGGAGATGATTGCCCAGACGCGCCAGTGGCTCGAGCGAAGCGAAGGCTATTATGCGCTGAGCTGGACCGCCTACCTCGAGGCGGTGCTGCACCTCAAGCGCGGCAGTTACTTCGACGCGAGGCTTGCGTGCACGCTCGGACTGGAGTTGGTTGAGCGAAAACTCCATGGACATCCCGGGCAAGCCAGCATGCTTCTCACGCTCCTCGCAGGTATCGCCTACGAGTTCGACGAGGTCGAGCGGGCTCTCGCGCATCTCGAAATGGCGCAGAGCAGCGTGAACGAATATGCCCATGCCGATGCGGTGATCGTTGCCTACTTGACGCAGGCCCGCATCCAGCACCTGCGACAGGATGAGAGCGGTGCACTGGCCATGCTGAGAGAGGGACAGGAACTGGGTGAACAGCGCGGCTGGCGCCGCGTGACTCTGTCATTGGCGGCCGAAGAATGTCGTAATCTCGCGCGTGCGGGACATTACGAGGAGGCGCGGCTCGTGGCAACGCGCTTCGAATTCCACGAGCTGCCGCCCCGCGGCGGCGCTCCGTCGCTGAGTTCTGACAAGGCAGTGCGCGCAGCCTCGCGTTACCTGCTCAAACAATCGCCCGGAGTCGTTGTCGAGGCGCTCGATGCTGCAATCGAAAATAGCCAGCAGCGCGAACTCGCTCACCGCTCGGTGGAATTGCTGATCCTGCGCGCGCTGGCCAAGAAAGAGAACGAAGACTGGGCGAGCGCCTTGGCGGACGTGCGACTCGCACTGACCATCGCCGCTCCGAGAAATTTTCTCCGCGTGTTCCTGGATGAAGGCCACGAACTCGGTGCGCTGATCGATCGCCTCGACATGGAGCAGCTGCGCGGCTCCGAAGCTGCGCCCCTGGCGCGCCGTCTGCAGCGAGCAATGCGCGGGCCTGACGCTCAGGGCGGCGCCCCGATCGGCCTGGGCGAGGAGCTGACGAAGCGCGAGCTGTCGATTCTGAAGCGCCTGGAGACGGGCCTGAGCAACAAGGAGATCGCCGAGGCGATTTTCGTCTCCGAGGGCACGCTCAAGTGGCACCTCCACAACGTCTACGGCAAGCTCAACGTCAAGAATCGTACCGGTGCAATGACTCGAGCGCGGGCGCTCGGAATTCTGTGAAGCGATTGGTCTGCGCCGCGTCGCACTAACCAGGCTTCCAAAACGTGATGATCGCGCCGCCGGCGATCACCAACGCCCCGCCGAGTACGATGGGTAGCGTGGGGAGCGCCCGAAAGGCCACGAAATTAACCACCTGCCAGACTACAAACAGCGTCGCCAAATACAGGCCGACTACTTGGCCAAATTCGAGGGGGGCCAAATTGAGCAGGGTCCCATAGCCCAGCAGTAAGACGGCGCCTATAAAGAAGAAGCCTATACGAGCGGGACCCACGTGATTGTAGATCGCCATGCGGACCAAGGCGTCGCCGCTGACTTCGAGTACGGTCGCGGCCAGAAGAAGGATTACTGCGGGAATGCCTTGCAACGGGTTGGCCACGGTTCTGAACTCCAGGTGAGCGAAAATTGGATCCTGCGCCAGTATGCCATGGGCCCGCTCCCCCATTTGGCATGCTGCCCTGCCAACCCGCACCACAAACCGTGGTAAGAAAAAGCAATTTCCTACAAGCGCGATTGCGGCAATTTTCGCAAAATCGCCCTGTTGATCAGGTTCCCATTGAACTGACCTGGAGCGACTCATGCGTGTGCTGAATGTGATCGCCGCCCCAACAAGCCGCCGGCGCGCAGAGACTTTAAAAAGCGGCTTCTCTATTGGTTCGCTCGCATTGCTGAGCTTATGCATTTGGGTGCCACGGCTGTCTGTCGCAAATCATGCAACGGAGCCCCACACCACCGCTTCGCCTCGCCAAACACGTCCTTCAGATGGCGGCGAGTTTGATCAACGAGACCTCCGCGCGCTGAATCTGTTGGGCATCCGATACGCCAAAGGACAAGGAGTCAAAAGGAATCCCGGACTGGCAATGAGGTTCTTTCTGCGGTCTGCACTTCAAGGCTATACGCCGGCGATGGCCAATCTCGGCACCCTTTACGGAATCGGCGCAACAAGGCGTGCTGATTTCCGGCGCGCGTATGCGTGGGTGCGTGCCGCCTTGTCGTTCGGAGTGCCCGAAGACGACCACGATGCGACGGTATTGAAGTTGGGCATGATTGCCGCACGGCTTGGGCCCGAACGTATCGACAGTGCCGAAAGGCTTGCGGAGGCGATTGCCACCAGGATAGTCGAATCCTGCGCGTGTTCCCCGGGGCAAGAAACTGAATTGGCGTCCAACGGCTCCATATGAGTCAGCGGGCCCTGAACGCTAAGGGTAGAGAATGGACTTTTTAACTTCGCTGATCATGGTCCTGGGCTTCGCCTTGGTAATTTGTCTCGGCGTAGTCAAAATTACCTGGGACCTTTCCCAGCTGAGCCTTCACGATTCGCCGACAATTCCAGAAACGCCTGCAAAGGCGAGTGAATCGTATCAATCGAGGGCCACGGAATTGAGCGACACATCGTGAGTACCGTCGTCGCCCCCAGCGTGATCGACATGGACTATCGTCGGCCGGTCCAATTCATGATCGCGTTTCTCGTGGCTGTTGGACTTCGTTTGCGGCTTGGCATCCAAACGATTGGCGATCTGATGGAACGCCTCTTTGCCGATTTTGCCGGCGTGCCCTACCTGAATCCTCTTGGTCGACAACAATGGGAAGAGCTGTGGGAGATGGAAGCGGAACCCTGGCAGCTGCGGATTGCGGCTCCTCGGCCTGCTACGTTTTCACGATGCGATAGATGATTCCACCAGGAACCGTAAGGGTGATGACCGTACCGGAACCGGCGGAGCTTTCGATTGAGAATTTGCCCACGATGCGGACGGCACGCTCACGCATGCTTTGCAGGCCGAAGTGCCCGGATTTGCCACGATTCAAAATATCGGAATCGATGCCCGCGCCGTTGTCACAGATACGCAGGCTAAGATCCTGCGCGTAAGAGAGCTCGACTCTCAGCTGCGTGGCGTGCGAGTGTACACAGGAGTTGCGGATCGCCTCATACCCGATGCGGTATACCTCGTCACGAACTATGGGATGCATCTCTTGAATCTGCCCGGACACCTGAAGCGCGACTTCCATTGCGCCATGGATTCGGCACTCTTCGAGTGCCCGCTCGAGGGCGTCCGCAAGATCATTCACCTCAGTAGCTGAGCTGCGCAAGGAATTCAGAACGGCCCGACCCTCCTCGGTCGCTCGTCCCAGCCACGCCGACAGTTTCTCGACGGCTTGACGCATGTGCGGCAGATCGGTGGTGGCGCTCAGCGCATCGTCGGCAACCAGCTTGCTACCCTGGATGGTCTGCAGAAACGTGTCGTGCAGGTCGCGCGCGATTCGGGTACGTTCCGCCAAACGCTCGTCGAAACGAGCTTTCATGTGTCCGGCAATCTGGCGAACCCGCAATCGATAAATGGCCCAGAGCAGCAGCACGCAGGCGACGAAACACAGCGCGCGAAACCAGATCATCTGATACCACGCGGCAGCGACCTTGAAATCCAGCGCCGCTCCCGTCTGATTCCACACCCCGTCGTTGTTGGAGGCGATCACCCGAAAGCGATAACTCCCGGGTCGAAGATCGCTGTAGAACGCCTGGCGGCGCAATCCCGGATCCTGCCAGCCCTTGTCGCGGCCTTCGAGAATGTAGCGGAAGCCCATTCTTTGCGGCAGAACGAAGCTCAGCGCCGTGTAGTCGATCTGAAGGTCACGCGTGAGCGGAGGAAGAGTGATGGCAGAAGTCGGCGAGTAGCTTTTCCCGTCGGCAACGAGCCCTTCGACATGTACTGGTGGTGGCGTCGGGTTCTTATACGAACGGCCAGGGTCAATCATTTGAAGAGATGTGCCGATGAACCACAGTCGACCATCGGATGACATTGCGGTGTTCGGCTGGATCCGGTCTGCATTCCACCCCGGGCCTGCCCCATCGAGTGCGCCCAAAGTCGTCACGGTCACTTGGGCATCGGGGTGGGCCGTCCAATTTGCCAGCTCTGCGGCGGAAATCCGCAGATAGCCGCACTTTCCCTCGAGCCACAGTGACCCAGAGCGATCCACCAGTGCGGCGCCAAAGCCGGAGCAGGGTAAGCCGTTGTGCGAGTCCATAACACTCAACGTGCCGCGGTCCCACCGATACAAGCCGCGGTTGGTTGCGCCCCATACGATTCCCGCCGAGTCGACAGAAAAGCCGAACATCAAGACCCGGGCGGCGCCGCCGCGTCCGTTGGAAACCATGTTCGCTACGCCATTCAGATAGTGAGCCAGCTTGCCGTCCGCCGTGCCGATCCAGATGCCGCCGGCCGGATCCGCGCCGAGAAAATGAGCGAGTGGCACGAGGGATGCGATCCGAATGTCCTCCTGCACTCGGTGGTCTCTGATGCGAAGCAGGTGGTCCGTGTGCTGCCTCTGGTCGCGGGCGATGGCCCAGACATTGCCGTCAGTGTCTTCAGTAAACGAAACTATTTTTCCGATCTGGTCCAAGCGGCGGCCTGCCTGTCCCTTGATCTCAAAAAACTTCCCATGCTCGTACACCATGACTGTCGCGTCGATGCCCAGCCAAACCTGACCCGTGTGGTCCTCGAACAGCGCATAGACATCTTGAATTGGATGACCGTCAATCTCCTTGGTCAGCGAGACAGAGTCCGGACGAATGATGGCCAGCGCCCCCTTAAGCCCAGCCCAAAGAGAGTTGTCGGTCCGAGCAATTACCGCACTGAGATCGCTTCCACTTAAGCCCTCGGTCGAGGAGTAGCTGACAATGGGGATATCCCGAAAGAGATCGACTCCCCTGTCGGTCGCGATCCACAAGTCCCCCTCTCTGTCCTCGTAAATCGAAGCCACTTCATCACCGGTCAGTCCTTGCGCTGCGCCGTAGTGATCCGCATGGCCGTCATGAATGTGGTAGAGACCCTGCGTCTCTGTTCCGACCCAGAGAGTTTCCTGGCGATCGACAAAAAGGATTGTCGCTCGAATGGTCGCGCCATCGAACCCGGGGACCACATAGCTCATGAAGTTCCCGTTACTGAAGTAGCGCACTCCCAGCCCCGGTCCCACGCCGTCCATAGCCGCCCACATCGCGCCCGCGGGCCCGGCAGCAAGGCCTACTACGCCGTCCCCTGTTGGATGAGCCATTTGCTCTTCCATGTAGTGGCTGATCGAACTCCCCTTCCAGCGGCATAACATCTGGCATCCGAACCAGATGTCTCCTGAGCTGTCCTCGGCAAGGGCGGTCCCAAAATGCGCGGGATTGCCATCGCTCTTGTCCTTGGCGAAGCACTTCATGTCGTTTCCACTTATTCGGCAAAACGCCCCCTCCATGCCGCGGAGGTCACTGCGAGTAATCCAGATCGTCCCGGCGTGGTCCTCGAGGACGTACTGCACGCTGCCCCTTTCGATTGGAAAACTGAATGCCTCGCCGTCCTTGTTGAGGCGGCTCAAGCCCCGATAGGTAGCCATCCACAGGCTTCCGTCGCGGCTTCCCAAGAGCCAGTTGACACCCGTGTCGGTTGGGAAGAATTTCTGCGGCAACACCGGGGTCATTGTCGCCCCGTCATACCGAAGCAGGCCGCCGCCCCCAATCCAGACGTAGCCGTCGTTTGTCTGAGTGATCACATGCGGCACAATTGGGAAGCCGTCCTGGACTCGCCAGACTGTGTGCGCATATTGGGAAATCAGCCGGTGTGGATCGAGCGCTGAGGCTGTCCCGGTAAAGAACAGCAGCACAAAGCTAGAGATCGCTAGAGCGGCACGGTAGCGGGGCAAGGAATCAGGCGACGGAGAATTCCGACGGTGTTTCATGCACGCTTGAGAAGTTCGCACACAGAGTATCCCACCGGATTAAGAACCGTTCGACAGTAGTTCCGCCACGCCAGTCCTGCCACGTGAGAAGGTAGAGCACCCGTCCTATGGTTATCTATAGGTGCTATCGCTAGATCTGGAGCAGCCCGCGGCGCAGTGCGATCGTCACCGCATGCGTTCTATCCTTTGCCTGTAGTTTGGCGACGAGATTTTTGATGTGAAAGTTGACCGTCGTCTCTGCAATTGCCAACTGGTCAGCGATCTGTTTATTGCGGTACCCATCGCGAATGAGCCTCAGCACTTCCAGTTCGCGCGCGGTAAGGTCATCCTCGCCAAGATGCTCGGCCAAGCGAGCGGCAACTTCCACCGGCACGTGCCGCCGGCCTGCATGAACCGAGCGGATGACTGCCAGCAGATCGTCTTTCGCCATGCTTTTCAGCAGGTAAGCAGCGGCACCGGCCCGCATGGCACGCTGAATCTCACCATCGCCATCCGAGGTTGTCAGCATGACGATACGAGCTCGAGGGAACTCGCCTCGAATGGCAATGAGAACGTCGGTGCCGTTCGAGCCGGGAAGTTGCAAGTCCATCAAGGTTACGTCCGGCTGGTAACGGCGAAATTCAGCTACCGCCTCCACCCCATCGCCCGCAGATCCTACCAGCTGCATATCCGGCTGCGATCCGATAACGGTGGCCAAACCCTCCCGGAAAACAGGATGGTCTTCAACGCATAGGATTCTTATTGGCGCAGCGGAGCTCAGGGGGATACCTCTCGGAGTCGATTCTAAGGGAACTTCCGGTTTGTCCCTATACAAGAGTATAGGGCAGCTACTGCGGCTTCTGAGGAGGCGGCAATTCCCGAAGGGGATGACCCTACAAGCTGGAGAGTTGGCACGGGGGCGGACGAGGAGGGAAGCGATGACTCAGGTAAACCAGCCGAGATGCGCGGTGGCGTTGATGCACTCACCCCCGCGCGGTAGTTCTGTGGTGCTATTTCCGGCGTCTCGTGGTAGCCAAGCCGGCTCGTCAGAGCATACCTGGGCGATCCGCCGGGCAATTGTTCGGGCCCGCTCTTCGCTGATCAGCATGCGACTCGATGACGCCTCACTGGCGACGGCACGGATCAGGGATCTGTTGAGCAATCGCAATGGCTCGTACTTCTTTCGTTATGCGTGCGCCCTTCGGACCCTCGAGGCCTCGATTCTAGCCGCAGCGGATGACTTTGCGGCCTCCCTGAGCACGTTGTTGAGCCTCCCTTCGCACAACCGCGATACGGCTGCGGCAACTATTCTCCGCTATGTGTACTGGAAGCTCGGGGAACGCGAGCAGGCCTACGCGCCGGACCCGGTGGACTACTTGGCAGCCCCAGTTGGGGGGAAAGTCGTATTTCGCATATTGAGCCTTTGCGTCAGCGCAGCCCTGGCATTTGATCGCGTGCTTCTTGCTGTGTCCGCCAGCCTTGCAACAGAAGCGCTCCAACTGGCGCGAGTGCGATACGGCAATAATTCGCCGATGAGTACATTCCCAGCAACTCTTCTCGCACAGGTGGCGTATGAACAGGGTCGGTTTGACGAAGCAGAGGCTCTATTGCGGCCGCGCCAATCCGTGATCCGCGCCTCCGGACTGCTGGAGTGCGCCGCGCGCGCGAGCGTGCTCCTCGCGAGACTCTCGTTGCATCGGGGTCGGCACCGCGCCGCGCTGGCAATTTTGCACGAAACAGAGACTCTTGGCCGCGTCCGCCGGTGGCCACGACTAGTCTCCATTGCATCCACGGAATCCGCCCGGACTCTTGAGATACTCCGACACGACGCCGGCCAAGGCTCCGAGAGTTGTATGCGCAGAGAGAAAGTGCCCGTCCTTGGATTGGAGAGGAGTCGCGTCGCTGGTACCTTGGCAAACGCCTTGCACATGCCGGGGCATCCGCGAATGCTCCCGCGCTCATGCCGACTCCTCACGGGAGCGGAGGTGGACACCCTGTTGCCTGATGACGCCCTTTGTTTTGCCACGGTTGAAAATGCTCTACGCCGCGCATGCTCAGCTGCTGCTGACGGCGTCATCGATGACAGTTACAAGATTTTGATTCCGTGGCTGCGGATTGGCGCCGCACGTGGTCTGCGCATGGCTTTTGTGGATGCCGGCCGGCCGCTCTTGCTGCTGCTAGAGCGTCTTTACTACGAGTTCCCGACGAATAGTCCCCGACAGTCTGATCTGCGGCCCTATATCGCGACAATTCTTCGGTCTACGGTTGAGTTGAACGCCGAAGAATCGTCCTCAACCAGCTATCGCCCGCTGTCACGTCGCGAGACTGGCATCCTGCGAATGTTCTCACGCGGGATGTCCAATAAGAGCATCGCGCAGTCGCTGGGCATCACGCCGGAGACGGTGAAGTCGCACGCCAAGAACATTTTCGTCAAACTCGCGACCCGCACTCGTGCTCAGGCTGTCGCCCGTGCAGGGGCAATCGGATTCCTCTAGCCGCCCGGCGGCTGCGTATTCACCGTGCGATAAATGATCCCACCGGGAACCGTAAGGGTGATGACCGTACCGGAAGCAGCGGAGCTCTCGATTGAGAATTTGCCCATGATGCGGGCAGCGCGCTCGCGCATGCTTTGCAGACCAAAGTGCCCTCGCTTGCCACGATGCAGGATATCGGGATCGATGCCGGTGCCATTGTCACTAATACATAGGCTAAGATCCTGCGCATAAGAGAGTTCAACTCTCATCTGAGTGGCGTGCGAGTGTACGCAGGCGTTGCGGATTGCCTCATACCCGATGCGATATACCTCGTCACGGACTATGGGATGCATCTCCTGACTCTGCCCCGACGCCTCAAGCGAGACCTCCATTGGGCCATGGATTCGACACTCCTCGAGCGCCTGCTGGAAGCCGCCTGCAAGATCAATCACCTCCATGGCTGAAGTGCGCAAGGAATTCAGGGCGGCACGACCCTCATCGGTCGCCCGTCCCAGCCACACCGACAGTTTCTCCATGGCCAGACGCATGTGCGGCAGATCGATAGTGGCGCTCAGAGCATCGTCGGCGACGAACTTGCTGCCCTGGATGGTCTGCAGGAAGGTGTCGTGCAGGTCGCGCGCGATTCGGGTGCGTTCGGCCAAGCGTTCGTCGAAACGAGCTTTCATGGATCCGGCAATCCGGTGCAACCGCAAACGATAAATCGCCCAGAGCAGCAGCACGCCGGCGACGAAACACAGCGCGCGAAACCAGATCATCTGATACCACGCGGCAGCAACCTTGAACTCCAACGTCGCTCCGCTTTCATTCCACACCCCATCGTTATTGGAGGCGATCACCCGAAAGCGATAACTCCCGGGTCGAAGATCGCTGTAGAACGCCTGGCGGCGCAATCCCGGATCCTGCCAGCCCCTGTCACGGCCTTCGAGCATGTAGCGGAAGCCCATCCTTTGCGGCAGGACGAAGCTCAGCGCGGTGTAGTCGATGTGAAGGTCTCGCGTCAGTGGCGGAAGAGTGATGGGGGAAGCCGGTGTGTAGCTTTTTCCGTCGGCGACGAGCCCTTCAACATGTACCGGCGGTGGCGTCGGGTTCTTGTATGAGCGCCCGGGGTCGATCATTTGGATAGACGACGAGCCGACGAACCAGAGCCGACCATCGGGTGACATTGCTGCGTTCGGCTGGATCCGGTCCTCATTCCATCCCGAGTCCGCCCCATCGAGTGTGCCTAAGGTTGTCACTGTCACTTGGTCTTCGGGGCGGGCGGTCCAATTCGCCAGGTCTGTCGCGGGAATCCGCTCATAGCCGCAGTCTCCCTCGAGCCATAGTGACCCGGAGCGATCCATGAGCGCTGCAGTGGACTCGGGGCACGATAAGCCGTTGTGCGGGTCCATGACATTCAATTTGCCGTGGTCCCATCGATACAAGCCGTGGTTGGCCGGGCCCCACACGACTCCCGCCGAGTCGACGACAAGGCTGAACATTGTGAGCCGGGGGCCGTCGCTGCGTCCGGGATAGACAATTTTCGCTACGCCATTCAGATAGTGCGCCAGTTTTCCATCTCCCGTGCCGATCCAGATTCCACCGGCCGGATCCGCGCCCAGAAAATGAGCGCGTCGTGGTACGAGCGACGAGAGGTCAACGTCCTCCTGCACCCGGCGGTCTCTGATGCGCAGCAGATGGTCCATGCGCCCCGGATCGTCGAACGCGATGGCCCAGATATTCCCGTCAACGTCTTCGGTAAATGAAATGATTTTTCCGATGTGATCTAGCGGGCGCCCGTCCTGCCTCTTGATCTCAGAGAACTTGCCGAGCTCGTACCGCATCACTGTGCGATCGATACCCAGCCAAACTTGGCCCGAGTGGTCCTCGAGCAGCGCATACACATTTTGAATGGGGTGCTTGTCAGCCACCGTGGTCAGTGAAACGGAGTCGCCATGAATGATGGCCAGGGCCCCTTTGACCCCGATCCAGACAGATCCGTCTTTTCGGGCAATGACAGCGCCGGCATCGCCATTTAGTCCCTCGGTCGAGGAGAAGCTGACGATGGGCGTGTCTCGAAAGAGATCCACACCCTTGTCAGTGGTGAGCCACAGATTCCCCTCCCGGTCTTCGTAAACTGAACGCACTTCGTTACCCGTCAGTCCCTGCGCGGCGCCGTATTGATCCGCATGGCCATCATGAATGTGGTAGAGACCCTGAGACGCTGTTCCGACCCAGAGAGTTTGCTGGCGATCCACAAACAAAGCGGTCGCTCGAATCGTCGCGCCATTGAACCCGGGGACCTCGTAGCTCAGGAACCTGCCGTTGCTGTAATGGCGCACTCCCAACCCCGGCCCGACGCCGTCCATGGCCACCCAGACCGAGCCTGCGGGCCCGGCAGCAAGCGCTACCACGCCATCCCCTGATGGATGATCCATCTGCTCTTCCATGTAATGGCTGATGGAACTCCCGTTCCAGCGGCACACCATCTGGCATCCGAACCAAATGTCTCCTGAACTGTCTTCGGCAAGGGCGGTCGCGATATGGGCGGGGTTGCCATCGCTCTTGTCCTTGCCATAGCATTTCAGATCGTCTCCAACGACTCTGCAAAGCGCCCCCTCGCTGCCGAGTAAGTGATCGCGAGTAATCCAGATGGTGCCGGCGTGATCCTCAATAATGCTGTTAACACCGCCCTTCTTGATCGAGAAACTGAATGGGTCGCCGTCCTTGTTGAGGCGGCTGAAGCCCCCCTGATACGTCGCCATCCACAGACTTCCGTCGCGGCTGCCCAAGAGCGAGTTGATGCCCTGCTTCGTTTGGAAGGATTTCTGCGGCGGCAGCGGAGCAAAGGTCACCCCGTCATATCGAAGCAGATCGCCGCCGCCTGAAATCCAGACGTACCCGTCCTTTGTCTGAGTGATCGTGTTCGGGCCGCGTGGGAAGCCGTCCTGAACCTTCCAGACGGTGTGCGCGTATTGGGAAATCAGCCTGTGAGCATCGAGCGCCGAGGCGGACCCCGTCAGGAACAGCAGCAGAAAGCCACAGATCGTCAGGGCGGTACGAGAATTCTGACGGTGTTTCATGCATGCACGAGATGTTCGGACAGGGAGATCCGCAGGTTAACAGCCCCTCGACGGTAATTGCGGTTAGAAAAAGCGGCCCCTTCTCTCGATGTGCATGCCCATTAGCTGGTGGGGGGGGGTAGGGCAACAGACCGCTATTTGGTGAAGGGGCCGTGGAAACAATCCTGCCGCAACACATCGCAGGCAACCATCCCCAGATCGGGGGAGTGGAAGCAGAAAACGAACGCCTAGGTGGCGCCTAGCGCGACTAACGAGGGGTCGTTCCCTTAGACTTTCTGCAATCCATATCGCCGCACTTTGGACAGCAATTCCCGGTTACTGGGCAGCGACGCCGCGAGCGTTTTGGCATGCAGCGCCGTCTCGTTCATTTTTTCTCGGGCCAGATTCCGGTCGCGGTCGTTCAACAACCAGGGAGCGGGACGAGTTTGAAATCCCATCCCGTAGAGGATGTACTGATAGCTCGCCGCCGAGAATACTTCTTCACGATGCCAGAAGTCTTCGTGCCATGGACAGTGATCGCGCCAGAATTCCAGGTACTCGCCCAAGCTATCCGGAATCGAATTGCGAGCTCGATTGTCGATCCAGAAGCGGGAGTCGCTGCGTCGACTCAGCGCGTAGTGCAGTTTCAGGAAATCGATGATGCGTTCCCATCGATAGCGATAGGTGTCGTTGAATAGCCGCGCGGCTTCTTGCATGCCGCCGTGGCAGCTCGGCAGCAAATTTGCGATGGACTTCGCCGACAGCTCGATCATGACAATGGCCGATGCCTCCAGAGGCTCGAGAAATCCGGCGGAGAGTCCCACCGCAACGCAATTTCGAGTCCAAAACTTCTGGCGATAGCCCGAATTGATGTCGATTTTTCGAAAGCTCAAGTCCGGCGACAGATCACCCGCCGCGCCCAGGTAGCCCTTTAATTCCTCGAGCGCGCCCTCCTCCGACATATGGCCGCTGGAAAACACGTAGCCAACACCGCGGCGGGTCGTAAGGCCGATGTCCCAGACCCACCCCGCGGACTGAGCAGTCGCCCGAGTGACCGATCCGATTGCGGCGTCTTCGACTCGGTACGGGACTTGCACCGCCCAGGCCTTGTCGATGAAAAGCACATCCTTTTTTGGGAGAAACGGCACGCCAAAGTGCTTGCCGATCAATAGCGCCGAAAATCCGCTGCAATCGATGAACAGATCCGCGGCGAGCGACTCGCCGGACTTCGTCACCACATGCGATATGTCGCCGCCCTCCCTGGCCTCGACGCGAACGATGTCGTCATAGACATGCTCGACACCGAGCTTGTCGATGCAGTGCTGGCGCAGAAAAGGCCCGAATTTCCCGGCGTCCAAATGGTAGGCGTAGTTCGCCAAACCCGTAAATTCCGGCGTGGTGATCTGCTTCGGCGCCAAGCCTTGACTGCAGAGACCTGTCTGAAAGCACATGCTGTCCGCGAAGCTTGCGCCGCGCGGATCTTCGAGCCAATAAGGTGCGAGGTTGCGTTCTTCGTAGCCCACCGGCAGCGTAAATGGATGGTAGTAGGCGTCCGAATTGCTGCCGTCCACCCATCCCACGAATTGCGAGCCTTGCTTGAACGAGGCGTCGCATTCGCGCAGAAAATCGGTTTCGGTGACGCCGATTTGCTTCAATGTGGCGCGCATGGTCGGCCAGGTGCCTTCGCCGACGCCGATGGGCGGCTGCTGGCGCGACTCGATCAGCGCGATGGAGATGCCTTCCTCGCCACGTCGTGGATAGCGCGACGCCAGCACGCCCGCGGTGATCCAACCGGCTGTGCCGCCGCCGACAATGAGGATTTTTCTAACCGGTCGCGGGTCAGCGTTAACCACGTCCGCTTCTCCTAGGCGCGCGCGGCCGTCACGCCGGAGAGCCGCAGGTTCTTGCGCGCGACCAGCGCGGATACATGCGCGATGGATGCCATCTGAAAATACATCCATTCGAGAAACTCGCGATCGCGCAGCTCCGCCAGCTGTGCCGCAGGCAGTGCTTTGAGCGCGGCGGCTGCAATCCAGTAAAGACCCTGCAATTTGGTCTCGCTGCCGTTGACGAACTCAATATCGATCTGCACAGGTTCGATCAGATTCAGTTCGGCCAGCCGCGCGGTGAGCGCATAAGCTTCCGTCGTTCCGCTGACCAGAGCTGAGAGCATCGAGGTGATATTTTGCAAGAATTTGGTGGGCTGGCCATCGTCGAGGAACAAGCGTTCGCCCTCGTCCGATTGAACCGTCTGGCTCAGATCAAGCGCCACGTCGAGAGAGGGCGGCTTTCCTTGAGAATCCTCCGCGCGGCGGGCTACCAGCGAGAACGGTTGCCGCTGGATCTGCAGCGGCACGTAGGCAGCATCCCATTGGCCGTCCACGAAGAACAAGTTCTCCCCAGGTTGGAAGCCCAGCAGTGCGGACGGCTCGAATCGACCCGTTTCCACGTTTTTGGTATAGAAGATCGGATAACTCGCCAAGAGTCGCGGAAATTCTCGCGGGATCACGTTCACCGCGTTGACTTCTGCGTTCTCGCGCGTCGGCCGCTTGGCGGCAACGCGAACATCGCGGTGAATCTGATTGCTGAGAACGACCCGGTTGACCACTTTCGCCTCCTTCGTCCGAAGATTATAGCGCTCATTCGCGTCTTCGTCGGCGCGCGACGAAGGAGCGAATCGAAGTCGCGGTACAATGGGTGTCATTGCTTCACCGCGGGTACTCGAATATGCGTGTCGCACCAAACAGAGCGGAGGAATGGGAAGATGTCGATGCGGCGCTTTTCAAGAACACCATAAGGACTCGTGACCGCCCGGCGGTACTGCGCGGCCTGGTGCGGGCCTGGCCGTCGACCAAAGCGGGTCTTGCATCGGCGCACTCGCTCACCGCCTACCTCAAGACATTCGACAGCGGCCACGCCGCGCCTTTGTTCGAAGGACCCGCATCCATCAAAGGGCGCTTCTTCTACAACGATGCGCTGGACGGATTCAATTTCGAGTCCAAGCGCGCGTTGCTCGGCGATGTACTGGAGCGCCTTTGCCGGGAATTGAAGAATGAGTCCGCACCGGCGCTCTACTCCGGCTCCGTATCGCTGCCGATTTACTTTCCGGGTTTTTCGAATGCCAACAATCTCCGCGGCCTGGTTACCGCGGAGTCGGTGCGCGAGTCGATTTGGATCGGCAACCGCACCCGCATTGCGGCGCATTTCGATAACATCGATAACCTGGCCTGTGTCGTCGGCGGCCGCCGCCGCTTCACCATGTTTCCGCCCGACCAGATTAGAAATCTGTACGTCGGCCCGCTTGACCTGACCCCAGCGGGTCAGCCCATCACTCTGGTCGATATCAATCGTCCGGACCTCGAGCGTTTCCCCCGCTATGCCGAGGCGGCGAAGGTCGCCGAGGTGGCCGAGCTCGGCCCCGGCGACGCGGTCTACATCCCCGCGTTGTGGTGGCACAATGTCGAGGCGCTCGAAGAATTCAATGTACTGGTCAATTATTGGTGGCGCGACGTTCCGGACTTTTTCGAGTCGCCATCGAACGCCTTGCTCTACAGCCTATTAGCGGTGAAAGGGCTTCCGCCGTCACAGCGACGCGGCTGGAAGGCCCTGTTCGACTATCTGATTTTCCAATCGGACGGCCCGGCGCTCGACCATCTGCCGCCCGAAGTACAGGGACTCTTTGGAGAACTCACCCAGGCCAACGCCGATCGGATTCGATCGATCTTGCTCAAGAACCTGAGCCAGAAGCGTCCATAAGTTTAGAAATTAAGACCGCCCCGGGGGGCGGGGCGGTCTTAAAAAATCCGGATCGCGAACTACAACACGACCCGGACCCCAACTGGTTTTACAGCACTACCCGAAAGCCGACTTGGAAGCGGGCGAAGCCCTCGGACGCAGAGATGAACTGCTCTGTATATCGACCGTACTGATGCGTCGAAGCCGACGTGAGATTGATGGCATCGAACAACACGGAGAAATGTTTGTTGATGTCGTAGCTGGCGCTCATATCGAGCTGGCCGTATGCCGCCGTGTAGATCGGCTCGAGCGATTGATCGGGCTGGTTCAACGAGGCCAGGAACGCGCCGCGATGGGAATAGGCCACACGAGTCTGGAAACCCCATCTCTCGAAGAATCCGACGAAGTTGTAGGAACGGCTCAAGCCCGCCAGTGCGAACTGATTGCCAATTGCCGTCGCGTTCCAGGGCGCACCGCCGGTCGGCACGGACCAATTGGCTTGGAGGCCGAAGCCGGTGTCCCAAAACAAATGCTGGAGCGACAACTCAAACCCATGGATGTCGGTCTTGTTGCCGTTGGTCGGTGCCGTGACGTCCCAAATGACCAGAGGGTCTCCTGGCTGCCCAAGGAATGGGCCATTTGACCCCGTGTCCGTGACGATCTGAGCGAATACATTCTGCGCCGTCGGGGCCGTACCGGCGGCCGTCAGCTCGGCAATCGCCTTGGTGGCCAGCGCTCCCGCGTTGGGGTCCGTGATGCCGAACAAAGACTGCTTGGTCGTGACTTGGGTGAGGAAGTTCGTGACATGCTTGGTAAACCAATTGGCCGACACGTAGCTGCCCTTCGCGTAGTACCACTCTGCGCCCAAGTCGATGTTATTCGACTCGTAAGGCAGCAGGGCCGGGTTGCCCGCGGTGGCCGTGCGCGAGCCCGGCTTCGGTGCGTTGGTCACCGAAGTGGTGCCGATCATCTGGGTCAGATCCGAGCGTGCGATGGTCTTGCTGTAAGAACCGCGCAACAACACATCCGGCAGCACCTGCAGACTCAAGTCCAGATTGGGCAGGAACTCAGAATAGGAGCTCTTGATGTCGCTGTACGTCGCGTCAGCCGCAAAGTTCGTGCCGAATTCCGTGGGATTGTTCCATTGAATCGAGGTTGGAACTTTCTGCAAACTTTGGGCCGTGACCGTGCTCTTTTCGTAACGTATTCCCGCCAAGGCCCGGAACCGCATGCCGTCGAAGGTCGTATCGAAATCCATCTGTAAGAACGGCGCCGGCGTCTCCTCTTTGATGTGGTCATCATTGGTCGGCGACGTTGCCTGCGCAAAGGTGTACGGCGGGAAATTGCCGTCTACCGATCCGTCGGCGTTCCGCCTGCCGCCCGCCTGTGTGGCAGCGATCGCGTTCGCCAGGCTGAAGCTATAGAAGTACGGGACTTGGATGCCGCAAGCGCCGCCGGAAATTCCTTTGAGAATGCTGCAGCTCGACACCTTGGTGAAGGCGCTCGCTGGGATCAAGCCCTGGTCCACGGGATTGTAGAAGCCCCATGCGAAGTTGCCGCTGTTGAACGACTGGGCCCGGGTGGTCATGCGCTTCAGATCGATGCCGGCCTTGATGCTCTTCAAGCCGCTGTCCACATCGCTATTCTTCCACACGGCATCAAGCAGGACCTCCTGGATCACTGTCCTGAACGTGGCGTTATTGGCTTGCCCGAACAGTGGCTCGATGGTGTCCGTGCCGAGGTTGGCCATGGTGTACGGCGGAGAGTAGAGCCAGGAAGTCGTCGGAATTTTGTTCGCGCCTGCGGCGATTCCGGCACACGGGCCGCCGGGCGAGAAGGCGGGCCCCATGGTGAAGCACTTGTACAGCGACGCCTGCGGGATCTGGCCGACGATGCCGAAATTATTCGTACCCAAGGCCCCGCCGCCCGAATCGGCCGTGGAGTTATGCGCGTCGAACTCAACCGTCACATTGTCCGATGCCTGCCACTTCAAGTTCAGCCCCGCAGAGCCGTTCTGGTTCATGATTTCATCGTTTGTGGCGAAATACGAAAGATCGCTGCCGGTATCGACCAGATTCGTCACGGTGCCGTGGGGGTTGATGATGGCGCTTATGGGATTGAGGCCGTAGTCGAACCAAGCACCGAATGTGTGCGTCTGGTTCATGTCCTTGTAGAAGGTATAGGTGTAGTCCGCCGTCGCGACCAGCGAATCGATCGGCCTGAATTGCAGCACGGCCTGGCCGTTGATTCGTTCGCGCTGGTGATCCTCCACTCCCCATCCTTCATTGCGCGGCCCCCAATTGTTGCCGTCCGGATTGGTGTTGGAGCTCGTCACGCGCGGATCGCCGGTGGCAAACTGGTTCTGCAGCCAGCCGTCGATGTTGGCCTTCTGTTCCTGGCTGTTGCGCTTGGAGTAGGAACCATTGACGAGGAAACCCACCCGGTCGTCGAAAAAGGTGTCGCTGAAGAGGCCTGAGAACTCCGGGGTGACCTTGTTGCCCACTTTGCTGGAAGTGTCATCGGTGGCCCGGGCCGAAAACGTCGCCTTCATCGTATTGAAATCGAAGGGGCGCGCCGTGGTGATGTTGATGGTCGAACCGATGCCGCCGCTCGCCACATCGGCGCGGCCGGTTTTGTACACCGTAATGCCGGAAATACCGTCGGCCGAGATATTCTCGAAGTCGAAGGCACGCGACGCCGTTGCAGTGTTCGGTCCGGTATTTCCCGGCATGGAACGGCCATTTAGAGTGACCATGTTGAATTCCGGACCGAAGCCGCGCACCGTCACGCGCGAACCTTCATTGTTCAGGCGATCGATGGTCACGCCGGGAATGCGCTGGATGGATTCGGCCAGATTCGTGTCCGGGAACTTACCAATATCCTCGGCGGTAATCGCGTCGACGATGCCGCTCGATTCGCGTTTGATGGCCTCGTTGGTCACCAGCGACTGCCGCAGGCCGGTGACGACGATCTCGTCGAGAGTGTCCGTGGGCGCCGCCGCGCTGGTTTCGGCCGCCGTCGCGCCTGAACAGTACAACGCTATCAATACGGCCAGAGGCTTCATCGGAAACTTAGGCAGCGGATGCTGGGCCTTTGTCGAGGCGCGCGAACGGCTGGACTTCTTCAAGGTACTCTCCCCTCCCGGTTTCCGGGACCTGATTATTCTGTGCCGACGTCGAGCGTCGATTCTATGCAAGCGGTTTCTGAAACCGGTTGCAGGAATGATTCTGCGACTGTAAATTGCAAAATGCAAGGGGGCAAAATCCATAGAAAATGGGCATTCGGCGCGCCGCGGCATTTCAATCCTTGACAGCAGCGGCTGCGCGAAAGCAGCATCCCTGCAACCGGTTGCAGATATATTACGAAAGGACTGGTCTTCGGCTTTGGGGAGGAGCGGGACATGGGTCGGACAATTCAAGCACCGGCATGCGCATGACGCGCAGCGAATTCAATTTGCTTCGCATTGCCTCGACGGTGGCGCTGGGCGGCTTTCTCGTCGGCTTCGATGCCACCGTCATTTCGGGCGCCGTGCCCTTCATTCGCGACTATTTCGATCTCGGCGGGCCGTCCGGAAGCCTCAAACTTGGCTGGGCGGTGAGCTGTCTAGGCTGGGGCGCGATGGCCGGGAACCTTGCGGCCGGCCCTTTGAGCGACCGCTTTGGGCGCAGGAGCGTGTTGCTGATGACGGCGGTGTTATTTCTCGCGTCTTCGTTGACTGCGGCACTGTCCACGGGCTTTGAGGTGTTCGTCGCGGCGCGAATCTGCGGGGGTCTCGCAGTCGGTGCAGCCATTCTCACGGCCCCGGTATATATCGCAGAGATCGCGCCCGCTCGCCGCCGCGGCAGTCTGGTCTCCTTGAACCAGTTGATGATTGTCATCGGCATATCCGTCTCGTTTTTCTCCAATTATTTTTTGCTGTCGTTGGGCGCGAATAATTGGCGCTGGATGCTGGGCGTTCAAGCTGTACCCGCGACTCTGTATTTCATGCTGTTGACGCTGGTGCCGGAGAGCCCGCGATGGCTCCTGAGCAAGGGCCGCGACGCTGCCGCCCGCGCTGCGCTGGCCGTGGTTCACGGACTGGCCGCCGCCACCCGTGAGCTTGATGCCATCCAAGCGACTCTTGCCGAGAAATCGCGACATTTCAGTATCCGCGAGCTCTTTGGCGGGCGACTCAAGCGCGTTATGCTCTTTGGTCTCGGCATCGCATTCTTCCAGCAGGCCACCGGCATCAATGCGATCTTCTATTACCTGCCCACCATCTTCGCCCAGTCGGGCGGCGAGCTGTCGACCTCCTTCGCGCAGTCGGTGATCGTGGGACTCGTCAATGTCGGCATGACGTTCGTGGCCATCTGGCTGATCGACCGTTTGGGCCGCAAGCCGCTCTTGGTTATTGGGCTCGTCGGCGCAACGCTGTCGCTATTGACGATTTCCTGGGCATTTCACGCTCAAGGGCCGCTGGGAGTCGACTCGCATGTCGGTCACGCCAACGTGGTGTTGATTGCCATCATCACTTACGTCGCTTCCTTCGCCATCTCCTTGGGACCCGTGATGTGGGTGATGTTGTCCGAGATCTTTCCGAACGAAGAGCGGGCAGCCGCGATCTCAGTGGTCGGATTTTGGAACTCCTTGGTGAGCGCCAGCGTCACGTTTATCTTCCCCACCGAGCTTGCCACCTGGGGTCCGGCCGGAACTTTCCTCGGCTACGGACTGCTCGCCGCCGCCGGCCTGCTGTTCGTTCTGATGCTGGCTCCGGAAACCAAGGGCAAGACGCTCGAAGAATTGGAAGGGATTCTCACGAAGCCGGAGCACGCGCTGGGCTCTTGAAATGCGAATAAGAAAATCGGATATCGCGATGAAATCAAAACTTCCTTTGGCATCGACGCCGGGTAAAAGCGGCCCTCGGCCGCGTCAGTCGGCTACCTTGAGAATGGTGGCCCGCGAGGCCGGCGTGTCGGCGAGCACCGTATCGCGGATCATCAATGGCACGGTGAATGTGAGCCACGGCCTCAAGCAGGCCGTCGACGCAGCGATCCTGAAGTTCGACTTTCGCCCCAACGCCGCGGCCCGCGGCCTTGCCCTCGGCAAGACATCGACCATCGGCGTCGTCGCACAGGCGATTGACAGCCCGTTCTATGGTGAAGGTCTGAGGGGCATCGAGGCCTTCCTGCGCCCGCGGGGTTACGTACCGCTATTCATGAGCGGCAATTGGCACGAAGAGGACGAAGAGCGGTGCATGCGCGAGTTCATTGCGCGCGGCGTCGACGGAATCATCGTCTTTGCCGGGCGTCTGGGCGATGCAAGGCTGAAGAGTTATGCCAAGGAGGTGCCCATCGTGGTCACCGGCCGCAGTTTGCGGGCTCCCGGGCTGTTCAGCCTGCAAATCGACGACCGTCATGGCGCGATGCTTGCCGTGCGGCACCTGACTGAGACCGGGCACCGCAAGATCGCCTTCATCACCGGGTCCGAAAATCATCCCGACGCGATCGAAAGATTCGAAGGGTATAAGAAAGCCCTCGAAGAGGCGGGAATTGATTTCGATCCGAGGCTGGTGGCCGTCGGCGACTGGCACGAGGAAGGTGGTTTGCGCGCCACGATCGAATTGCTCGGTTCGACCGCAAAATTCACCGCGCTTTTTTGCGTGAACGATCAAACCGCCTATGGCGCTTGTCTGGCATTTCACCGCAAAGGGCTCTCGGTGCCCGGTGATGTGTCGGTGATCGGATTCGACGACTTGCCCGCGTCAGCATACCGGCTTCCGCCGCTGACCAGCATACGCCAATCGATCGGTGAACTCGGCGATCGGTCCGCGCAGGCCATTCTTCAGCTCATCGACGGAAATCGACCGCGGTTCGCTCCTCCCCCCGTCGAACTGGTGATCCGCGAGTCAACTGATCGCAACGGGCGGCGGGGGCGAGGCTAACATGGACTATCGCAAATCTCTCGATGAACTCTCCAACCGCTTCCCGGCGACTTTCGTGTGGGGAGTTGCCAGCAGCGCGTTTCAAATCGAGGGCGCCTCAACCGCCGACGGCAAGGGTGCTTCTATTTGGGATGAGTTCTGCCGTGTGCCCGGGGTCATCACAGACGGCTCCGATGGCAGGATCGCATGCGATCATTACAACCGGCTCGAGTCGGACCTCGACTTGATCGCCGCGCTCGGGGTGGGAGCCTATCGCTTCTCGATCTCCTGGCCCCGAATCCAGCCGACAGGATCGGGCGAAGTGGTCGGCCCCGGCATCGATTTCTACAACCGTCTGGTCGACGGACTGCTCGAGCGCGACATCGAACCCTTTGTGACGCTCTACCACTGGGACCTGCCCGCGACGCTGCAGCGCGAACGCAATGGCTGGGCCGACCGGGACACCGCCTACCGATTCGCAGAATACGCCGCGGCGGTGGCAGAGCGGCTTGGCGATCGCGTGCGTTCGTTCGCGACTCACAACGAACCGTGGGTTACGGCGACGATTGGCCATGAAATGGGACATTTCGCGCCGGGCATCAAGAATCGGGCCGTGGCCATGCAGACCTCGCACCACTGCCTGTTGAGCCACGGACTGGCCGCGAAGGCGATGCGCAGTGCGCGCAGCAATCTCGACGTCGGCATTGTCCTCAATCTCTCGCCCGTCTATTCAGCGAGCGACTCGCCGGCCGACAAGATTCTGGCGTCGCGCGAGGATGGCCTGCTGGTTCGTTGGTACATGGACGCCTTGCTGAGCGGGAAATATCCGCAGGATATTCTGGAATATCTCGCCGCAGATGCACCCCACACCGAGGATGGGGACATGCAGGTGATTTCCGAACCGCTCGACTTCCTCGGCGTGAATTACTACTACCCGATCGTTTCGATGGCGGGCCGCCCATTTTCTCCCGCCCGCGAAGGCGTCCCCGTCACCGATATGGGTTGGGAGGTGGCGCCCGCGAAGTTTACCGACCTGCTGTTGCGCCTGGATCGCGACTACGACCTACCGCCGCTGTTCATCACCGAAAACGGCGCGGCCTATCCGGATCTGGTCATTGACGGGGGCGTCAAGGATGAAGAGCGGCGCACCTATATCGAGACTCACATACGGGCCATCGCGAACGCCATCGACCAGGGCGTCGATGTGCGCGGCTATTTCGTGTGGTCGCTGCTCGACAACTTTGAATGGGCCTTGGGATATACCAAGCGCTTTGGGATCTACTATGTCGACTACCAGACACAGGCTCGCATTTTGAAGCGCAGCGGTTTTTGGTACAAACACTTGGCCGATTCATTCAATCGAAACCACCGAGGGACGGTAGCCACGTGAGTCACCGTTCACTCGCCGCCCTCGGTCTGACTCTCGCGGTCATCGGTCATGGAACGTGCCTGGCGCAGCAAACCACGGCGGTTGCTTCGCAGCCGTGGATGAACGCGTCGCTGGCGCCAGACCTGCGCGCCGAGATGCTCATGAAGCAACTCACCCTCGATGAAAAGATTCAACTGGTGCACGGCATTGGTTGGGGTCCTTTGGTTCCCGGCAGCCCGATTCCGCCCGACAACAACGGCGGCGCCGGAGAGGTATTGGGCATACCGCGTTTAGGGTTACCGTCCCTGCAGCAAGCGGACTCGGCCGTGGGTATTCGAATGGCCGCTCCACAAAGCCGTTACGCGACATTGCTGCCGTCCGTTCTGGCGGCCGCATCTTCGTGGGATACCGAGGCGGCGCATCTATATGGAGACGTCATCGGACGTGAACTCCGTGCGCAAGGCTACAACCAGTCGATCGGCGGCGGCGCCAATCTTGCGCGGGATCCGCGAAACGGCCGGCTATTCGAGTACCCCGGTGAAGATCCGGTGCTTGCCGGCGTGACGGTGGGCCATGTCATTCAGGGCGTCCAAGACAACCACATCATGGGCGACATCAAGCACTTCGCTTTGAACGATCAGGAGACCGGCCGCACGGTTGTCGATGCCCGGCTCTCGAAGAAGGCTGCGCGTGAGAGCGATCTATTGGCCTTCGAACTCGGCATCCGGATAGGACAGCCCTCCTCCGTCATGTGCAGTTACAACAAAGTGATGGGAGATTGGGCGTGTGAGAACGAGTGGCTGCTGAATCATGTGCTCAAGGGCGCCTGGCATTTTCCGGGCTTCGTCGTTTCCGATTGGGACGGCACGCACTCCACCGAGAAGGCGGCGAACGCCGGTCTCGATATGCAAATGCCGGGCGAGGAGTACTTCGGTGACGCGCTCAAGCAGGCGGTCACCTCCGGGCGGGTTCCCTTAGGCCGCCTGGATGACATGGTGCGCCGGCTGCTGCGCTCCATGTTCAGTGCCGGGGTCATCGACCACCCATCGACGCCGCGCAGTGTCGTCGATCCCTTTCGAGGCCTCGAGGATGCCCAGCATATTGCCGAGGAAAGCATCGTTCTATTGAAGAATGACGGCACGCTTCCCTTGAACGCCTCCACTGTGCGCTCCATCGCGGTGATCGGCGCGCACGCCGACGTCGGCGTACTGTCGGGGGGAGGTTCGGCGCAGGTCGACGCGCCGGGCGGGAATGCCATCAATCCCACCGCCCCGACCAAGTGGGGCGAGGCCGTGTATTTCCCTTCATCGCCGCTGCGTTACATTCGAGAACATGCGCGGGGAGCCGCGGTGAAATTCGATGCCGGTACCAACACCGCCTCCGCGGCGGCGCTCGCGAAGTCTGCGGACGTCGCGATTGTCTTCGCCGATCAATACATGAGCGAAAGCGGCGACGCCCCTTCGCTGTCTCTGCCGGACAATCAGGACGAACTGATTGCGGCGGTCGCGGCCGCCAATCCGCACACGGTGGTGGTGTTGGTCACGGGCAACCCCGTGACGATGCCATGGATCGATCATGTCGCCGGCGTGATGGAGGCGTGGTATCCCGGAATCGGCGGCGGGCAGGCCATCGCGAACCTGCTCTTTGGGAATGTCGTTCCTTCCGGGAAGCTGCCCATTACGTTCGCGAAGTCAGCGGAGGATCTGCCCCATCGATGCATCTTCGGCATCAATTGCACACAAGCCGCCGGGAGTGCGCCGCCGCGCTGGGCGCCCGACGAGGCGAAGCGGCAGACCTTTGCCGCTGACTACAACGAAGGCGTACGTTTCGGGTACAAATGGTTCGATTCCGAAGGCAAGCAGCCGCTGTTCCCCTTCGGTTTTGGGCTGTCATACACACAATTCAAATACACCGGACTGCACGTCGACCGCGCAGCGAAATCCGTGACATTCACGATTGAAAATGCCGGCGGCCTTGCAGGAACCGAGATTGCGGAAATCTACGTCGAACTCCCGAAAGCTGCCAAGGAGCATTTCCGTCGCCTTGCCGCCTGGCAACGGGTGCCGCTGAATTCCGGCCAAAGAAAGGACATTACCGTCGCCCTCGAGCCCTTGGCCATGGCCACATTCAACGAGCAGAAAGACGCATGGGAGTGGGCATCGGGCGAATACACGGTATTCGTTGGCGGCTCCTCGCGCGATTTACCGCTCCGCGCGAGGGCTGCTCTTTATTAAGTTGTCTCGTACGCTCTTCTGCCCCTAGAGCGTAGCCATGTCGATGCTGAAGCGGTATTTCACATCGCTCTTCAACATCCGTTCATACGCCTCATTGATCTTCTGCATCGGAATTACTTCCACGTCGGCCACAATATTGTGTGCGGCGCAGAAATCGAGCATCTCCTGCGTTTCGGCAATACCGCCGATCGCTGAGCCTGCGAAATGCCGCCGTTTCAACATGAGCGGGAACACGGCGATCGACAGCGGATTTTCGGGCGCACCGACTTGAACCATCGTGGCGTCGCGTTTTAACAAGTTAAAGTACGGCGCCAAATCATGATCTACGGCGACGGTGTCGATGATCAAGTCAAAACTCGCCGTATGTTTCGCCATCTCCTCGGGTGATTTGGACAAAATCACGCTGTCGGCGCCCAACTTCTTGCCGTCCGCGACCTTTGACGCGGACGTGGTGAACAAAGTGGTCGTCGCGCCCATGGCGTGGGAAAGTTTGACGCCCATGTGCCCCAATCCGCCCAAGCCAATGATTCCCACCTTCTTCCCAGGACCCGCCTGCCAATGTCGCAGCGGTGAGTACATGGTGATACCCGCACAGAGCAGCGGCGCCGTTGCCGCGAGGTCCATTCCCTTTGGAATGTTCAACAGGTACCTACGATCTACGATGATGCTGCGGGAATAACCCCCAAAGGTGGGGCCGCCGATGACTTTATCGGTAGAGCCATAGGTACCCGTCATACCTATTTCACAATATTGCTCGAGCCCCTCGCGGCACGACGCGCAACTTCGGCAGGAATCGACGATGCAACCCACACCGACCTGATCGCCGACGCGAAAGTTGCTCACGTTGCTTCCCACTTGAGCGACGCGGCCGACAATCTCATGGCCCGGCACTGCCGGGTAGACGGTGAAGCGCCATTCGTTGCGGGCAAAATGCAAATCCGAATGGCAGACGCCGCAGAAAAGAATGTCTATTTTTACGTCGTCCTTTCCAACATCGCGCCGTTTGATGTTCAATTGCGACAGCGGTTTATCCGCAGCGACAGTACCAAAACTCACGTATTCAGACATGCATGTATTCCTTATAAATTAGGTTGTTACGAAGACTATTCTTGATGCCCGGCCGCGGCCAGAATCAAATCGGCAATCTCCTGTGGATGGGAAATCAAGGAGACGTGGCTCGAATTCAGTTCAATGGTCTTTGCCTTCATGCGGTTGGCAAGAAAGCGCTCCAATTCCGTGGATGTGGTCCGATCCTGCGTTGAGACGGCGTACCAAGTGGGCTTATTCCGCCACGCGGCCTGCGTGGTTCTCGAGCCGAACAAGGAGACGGAGATCCGCCCCTGCACAGCGTAGAGTGCGTGCGCACGGAGTGGGTCGAGGTCGCCGGCAAAATCCCGGACAAACGCTTCCTCGTTCAACTGCGCGAAGCCATCTGATTTCACCAGGCCGGCGCTCGCCGGCGGCGCAGGGAATTTGGCTGCCAGTGCGGCATAGTCCTCGCCGGCGTCGGGCGCACGTGCGGCCACGTAGACGAGAGCGGAAACTTTGGGATCGACGCCGGCTTCGCTGATCACGGTGCCGGCCCAGGAATGGCCGACGAGGACCGTCGGGCCGTCCTGCAGCGCCAGAATGCGGCGCGTCGCTGCCACATCATCGGCCAGTGAAGTCAGAGGATTCTGTACCGCCGTGACGTTCAGCCCGGCGCGCTGCAAAAGCGAAATGACCTCGTTCCAGCTCGATCCGTCGGCGTAGGCGCCGTGCACCAGCACGACGTTGCGGGCGCGAGGGGCCGTCTGTACATCGCCGGCATGAGCGAATAGCGGGGTTGCGAGGCATGCGAAGAGCGTGCCCGCAAGAATGCGTCGATTCATCTTTGTCTCCTGTGTGTATTGTCGAATGGTAGACCGCCGATCCGGCGCAAATGTTGCGATCCCTTGTCCCTGCAGTTTCATTCGTAACTGATGCCGCGAGTTATGCAACCCGCGCGAAATGGTCTTTGTGCAACCTTGGGAACGTACGACGAACAACCGCAATTGCGGAATGACTATACGAAGGAGATTGAAGTGAGCAGACTCAAACCGATTTACACATTGGCATTCGCCTCGGTATTGGCAGGCGTGATGTCCGGTTGCGCAGATTTTCGGGAAGGCAGAGGCCCGAGTGCTACCCCCGACGCGAAAATCACCGCGGATGTGCGGGCGCAACTAGATCTCATGGCGGACTTGGGACCACCGGGATCGATCCGGGTGCAGACGTTCGACAATGTGGTGTATCTGAATGGCCTAGTCGACGGGGGCCTGGCGAAAAGGACGGCCGAAGCGGCTGTACGTCGAGTGCCGGGCGTCCGAAACGTCGTCGACGACATTGACGTTGCGCATCTGTAACCGATATTCGTTGACTGCTTGTCCAGGGCGGCGCGCCTACGGTGGCCAGTCTTTAGGTCGCGAGGCGCGCCCGCCCAGCTTGGACGCCCATGAGTCGTCATTTCAACTGAAACAGTCTTGACCCATGAAAGAAATCGCAATCTACGAGGAAGACGACCTTACTCGCGCCCTACTCCAGGAGTGGCTGAGCGAGGCAGGATACAGCGTTTACCTGGGCAGGCTACGCGATGCGAACTGCAAACGGACACCGGATCTGGCAATCGTGAGCGTCTACATGCCCAAGCATGCCGGAGCGCTCTGGATAGGTAACATTAAGAGTGCGCATCCGGGCACGCCTCTCATCGCAATCTCCGGACAGTTCCGTTCCGGACTATCCGCGGCCGGCGCGGCTGCACAGAGTCTCGGGGTACGGCAGGTGATCGCGAAGCCCCTGAGCCATCGAGATCTGCTGACGGCGGTTCGAGGTATCATTGGCGGGCCAAAATAGACGCGGCGCACCGATGCACTCAGCAGACGGCAACATTCCACCAGATGGCGGCACGACACGATTCAAGCGCCTGCGGCTCGGAGTGATCGTGTTCGGCGCACTCGTAATCCTGGCTTTCGCCGGTTCGTCGGCCTATGACGCCGCGAGTTCTTATAGACATACGCTCGTTGCAACCGATCGCGAGATCGGCAACGTCGCGAGCGCCCTCGCTGAACAAACCTCATGGACCCTGCAGGCGGTCGATTTGCTGTTGCTCGACACTGCGCGATGGTACGGCAGTGAGCGGCAGGCGATTCCGCCCGACCGCCTGGCCGCGGCTCTTGCGGACCGCTCCGCGGGCGTTCACCAAGTCAGGCTGGTCACGATTGTCGATTCGCAAGGCAATCAGCTGTATCGCTCGCACGGATCCGCGCCGACGAATCTCAATGTGTCGGACCGTTCATATTTCATCGCTCAGCGGGACGGCACCGCTCAGGGCATGTTCCTGAGCGAACCGCTGGTGACTCGTTCTGAAGGCCGCGCCGGCGTGGTCCTCTCGCGACGGCTCGGCGATGAGAACGGCAAGTTCGCAGGCGTCGTCACTGCAGTCGTCGATCTCGAGGATCTGAATCAGTTCTATCGAGCAGTCAACGTCGGCATGAGCCTCGCGGTCCAACTGTTACGCGACGATGGAACTTTGCTGGTGCGCAATCCGCCGACGCCAAACGCCGTGGGAAAGAAATTTCCCTCGCTCACGACCGCCGTGCCGGCGGCGCAGCAGATCAATCCAATCAATGGACGCACGGACTTCATCTCGGTTGCCCAGGTTGGAAATACCTCGTTGAGAATTGCGGTTACGCGCGAATCGGCTGTTGCGCTGCAGCTCTGGCGCAGCGAGACAATCCGCGTCGCGGGGCGCACCCTCATCCTCACATTGCTCGGGGTGCTGACCATCGTTGCTTTGTTGCGCCAACTTCGGCGGATTGCCGCCGGCGAGCGGGCGTTGCGGGAAAGCGAGGAGCGTTACGCGCTCGCAATGGAGGGGGCGAATGAGGGACATTGGGACTGGGACATTCCCGCGGATCTCATGTTCTTGTCCCCTAAGATGAAGATGCTGTACGGCCAGCCCGCCGACAGCGAGATCGGCTCGCGTGCCTCTTGGTTGGCCCAAATCGCCATTCACGCCGACGATTACCCGCGCTTCGAGACCGCGTTGAAAAATCACTTCGAAGGACTCACACCGCACTATGAATGCGAGTATCGCGTCCGCCGGCCCGACGGCGACTGGCACTGGTTGCATGCGCGGGGACGCTGCCTGGTCGATCAACGAGGCAAGCCGTATCGATTCGTCGGCTCCGCGATCGACGTTACCGCGCAGAAAACGGCGCAGATCGGCAAGGAACAGCTGGAAGCTCAATTGAGGCAGTCGCAAAAGATGGAGGCAGTCGGCACGCTCGCGGGCGGGATTGCTCATGATTTCAACAACATCCTCGGAGCGATTCTGGGTTACGGCGAACTTGCACTTCAGCACTGCGCCGCAAATGGTGAGATGCGGCGCTATCTCGACAACGTCATGCATGCGACCGAGCGCGCCAAGCTCTTGGTCGAACGGATCCTCGGGTTCAGCCGCAGCGGGCTCGGCGACCGCGTTCCGGTCAACGTCGGGGCGGTCATCAGCGAGACCCTCGAACTCCTCAAGGCCTCGCTGCCCGCGGACGTTCGGCTGCAGAGCAGCATAGGGGCAGGCGACGCAGCGGTGATCGGGGACGCAACATACCTGCACCAGGTCGCGATGAATTTGTGCACCAACGCCATGCAAGCCATGGAGAATGGCGGCCTATTGAACGTTGTTCTCGAGCGCACCGACGTCAACGAGCCTCGTACGCTCGCGCGCGGTTCTCTCGCGCGCGGACCCTACGTGCGGCTCATTGTCAGTGATACGGGGACGGGCATCCCCCCTGCGGTTCTCGAGCGGATGTTCGATCCTTTCTTCACCACCAAGGAGGTCGGAGAAGGCACGGGTCTGGGACTGTCCCTGGTCCATGGCATCGTGACAGACCTTGGAGGCGCAATCGACGTCGCAACTACCGCGGGAGTTGGAACCCAGTTCGAGATCTGGCTGCCCGTCACGGGCGAAACCGCGGTCCCGCCTGTTGAAGCTTCCCGAACGCTGCCCCGGGGACACGGCGAAACCGTGATGATCGTGGATGATGAGCGTCCGCTCGTAAATCTCGCTGAGGAGATCATTGCCGATCTCGGCTACGAGCCGGTCGGATTCGCCTCGAGCGAGGCGGCGCTGGAGGCGTTTAGAGCCGCGCCGGAGCGCTTCGATCTCGTACTGACGGACGAATCCATGCCGGAACTGATCGGCACTGAACTCGCTCAGGCAATCCGGCGACTTCGCCCCGATATTCCGATTATCCTAATGACCGGCTACGGAGGCGCTCAGTTCGCAGACCGTGCCGCGGACATCGGTTTGAGCGACGTGTTGCGCAAACCGCTGCATCGTCTCGAATTGGCCGATTCGCTTGCGCGCGTCTTGGCTGCGGTTCAATGATCGCGAGGAGGCCTTTCTTATGTCGGAGACCATGAACTCGCACATTCTAGTCATCGACGATGACCCGCAGATCCGCGCGCTCTTGAAGGAGTACCTGACGGAGAACGGCATGCGCGTCAGCGTCGCATCGAGCAGCGCAGAGATGTCCAAGCTGCTCAGTGAGGAAGCGGTCGACCTCGTCGTTCTGGATTTGCGACTGGCCGGCGAAGACGGATTGGCCATCGCCCGTTCGCTGCGCGACGAATCATCGATCCCGATCGTCATGCTCACCGGTGTGCGCGACGAAGCGGATCGGGTGATGGGATTGGAACTTGGCGCTGATGACTACGTCACCAAGCCATTCAGTCCCCGAGAACTGTTGGCGCGGATTCGCACCGTGTTGAGGCGGACCAAGAGCGCGGTTCCCGGGTCAGCGCGGCAGCGCGAAATTCGCGCCTACCGGTTCGGCGCGTTCGAGCTGAATCTGCGCACCCGCCGCCTCAAGCAACAGGCCGGCGGGTACATCGTATTGACTAACGGCGAGTTCAACCTGCTCGCCGCCTTGCTGTCGGCTCCCGAGCGAATTCTCACCCGGGATCAGCTATTGGAGGCGAGCCGAGTGTACGACAACGAGGTCTACGACCGCGCGATCGACATCCAAGTGCTGCGATTGCGCCGGAAGATTGAGCCCGATCCTTCACAACCCACGTTCATCGTTACTGAGCGCGGCGCGGGCTATATGTTTTGCGCCCCGGTCGAGGTGATTTACTGAGCCGACGCGTGTTTCGCCTGAAATACGCGCCCCAATCTGCGCAATCGGCCGGTAACCCCGCCTCGCCAGCATTGCTCTCCATGATACGTTCACTGACTACCGACCACGGTTCCTCCCGCGATTGTGGCGCAACACGCATGCGCGCGAGCGTGGAGTGGGTGCGGCGTCGGCTTCTTCTGTGGATCGGCGCGCCCACGGCGATCGTTCTAATTGCAGTCGGCGCCGCGTATTACTGGCGGTTTGAACGCTTTATCGTGTCAACTGACGATGCGTATATACAGGCCGATTCGACCACCGTCGCCTCACGCGTTTCCGGCTATGTGTCGGCGGTAATGGTCGAAGATCATCAATCGGTAAGGGCCGGTCAGGTTCTGGCGCGCATCGACGATAGAGATTTTCGCGCGGCGTTGGACCAGGCGCGGGCCGACGTTCAGGCCACCCAGGCAGCGGTTGGCGATTTGCAGGCGCAACTCACACAGCAGAGCACGCTCATCGCGCAAGCAAGTGCCGGAGTCGCCGCCAGTCAGGCGGCATTGGAGCTGGCAAATTTGAATCGCGCGCGCTATCGGAAGATGGCGGGCATCGGCTTCGGGTCGCAACAGCAATCGCAAGAGGCCGACGCTCAGGCAGAGGAGCGCAGCGCCGATCTCGCCCGCAACCGGGCCGCGCTACGCTCAGCGCGCGACCAGGTACAGGTATTGCAGGCAAAGCTCGATCAAGCTCGCGCTCTGCATGATCGCTCGCAGGCGGTCGAGCAGCGCGCGGCCCTCGAACTCGGCTACACCACCATCGCTGCGCCCATCGACGGCGTGGTCGCCGCGCGCACTGTCCGCCTCGGCCAGTACGTCCAGGCCGGCACTCAGCTGACGGCGTTGGTGCCGCTGCGCGAGGTGTACATCATGGCCAATTTCAAAGAGACGCAACTGACGCAGGTCCGCGCCGGCGAGCCGGTGCGCGTGCGTGTCGACACCTTTCCCGGTGTCGCCTTGCAGGCTTGTGTCGATAGCCTCGCGCCCGCAAGCGGGCTGGAATTCAGCTTGCTGCCGCCGGACAACGCCACCGGCAACTTCACCAAGATCGTGCAGCGCATCCCCGTTAAGATCCGTCTCGAGTCGGGCCAGCCGCTCCGCGGACAGCTTCGGCCGGGAATGTCGGTCGAGGCTTCAGTCGACACGAATCCGGCCCAGGCGCGAGAGACATGTCCGGCGCAGCGACTTTAGTCCTGCCGGCGTCCGCGGCGCCGGCTACGCTCGATGAGGTGTCGCTCAAGACTTGGGTAGCCGTGATCGGCTCGACGATCGGTGCATTTCTCGCGATTCTCAACATTCAAGTGGTCGGTGCGTCGTTGGCCGATATTCAAGGCGGCATCGGCGCGGGAATCGATGACGGCGGTTGGATCACGACGTCCTATCTGATTGCGGAAATCATCGTGATACCTCTGAGCGGTTGGCTCGCGGGCGTGTTTTCGCTGCGCAGTTACTTGCTGACCAGCACTGCCCTGTTCCTTGTTTTAACCGCGGCCTGCGCGTTCGCCCGGACTCTGCCTCAAATGATCGCAATACGAGCCGCACAAGGATTTGCCGGCGGTGTGCTGATCCCGCTCGCCTTTACCATCATCATGACCAAGTTGCCGCGCTCCAAGCACCCCATCGGCCTCGCGATTTACTCGGTCGCCGTGGTGTTTGCGCCGTCGATCGGACCTGCACTCGGCGGCTATTTCAGCGACAATTTTGGCTGGCAGTCGATATTCTTTCTGAGCCTGGCGCCGGGCGCATTGATGATCGCCATGCTTTGGTATGCGCTCGAGCCCTCGCCGCGTCAATTGCACTTATTGGCCGAAGGCGATTGGCTCGGGGTGCTCACGATGGCGCTCGGCCTCGGCTGCCTGGAGACCGTGCTCGAGGAGGGAAATAAGAACGACTGGTTTGGCTCGCCTTTCATCATACGCCTCGCGGTGGTCGCGGTACTGAGTTTGGCCGCCTTCGTTTACCTGGAACTGAAGCGACCTGCTCCTCTATTGAATCTACGATTGCTATCCCGTCGCAACTTCGGACTCGGCACCTGCGCAAATTTCGTCTTCGGCTTCTCGATGTTTGGTTGGATCTATCTCATCCCTCAATACCTATCGCGCATGCAGGGTTATAGTTCGCAACAGATCGGCGGCGTGATGATCTGGCTCGGACTGCCGCAATTGCTCTTGATCCCGTTCATCCCCAAGGTCTTGCGGCATGTCCAAGCACGCGCGCTGGTGATCGCGGGATACTCGCTGTTCATCGGCGGCAGCTTATTGGCGATGTACCTCTCGGATGACTTTTCCGGCCCGGAATTCTTGAGCTCGAGTTTGGTGCGGGCTTTTGCACAGGCGATGACCATGGCCCCCCTATCGGCCATCGCCATCGCCGGAATCGAACCGCAATTCGCAGGCTCGGCCTCGGCTCTGTTCAACGCAACCCGCAATATGGGCGGCGCCGTCGGAATCGCCTTGCTGCAAACCCTGCTGACCAAACGCGAGCAGTTTCACTCCGACATTTTATCCTCCCAAGTCAGCCTGCTGGGCGCTGCGACTCGCCAGCGGCTTGACCGGCTGGGCGACTATTTCATGGCGCACGGCGCGAGTGATCGCAGCTTCGCATATCGGGAAGCCGTGGTGGCGACAGGCCGCGCAGTTCGGCACCAGGCGTTCATGCTGGGCTTCAGCGACACGATTATTATTCAAAGCGCGGTACTGGGGCTGGGCCTGGCTGCCGTGCTCTTCCTGCAGGGCGCCTCCTCCCAGGCCGGCGGAGGATCTAAATGAGCGCTCCCCGGGCCGCCTTCGCGCCTATCGCCGTGTTGACCGCTTTGCTGGCGGCGTCGTGCGCGGCTGCAGCGGGCGTTCCCCAAATAACCATGGGCGACGGTCCGCCGCAGCGCTGGTGGACTCTCCTGGGCTCGGCCGACATCGATCGCTTGGTGCTGCGGGCACTGCAGAACAATCAATCGTTGGCTGAAGCGAAGGCACATTTGTCAGCCGCGCAAGAGCGCTTGAGGGCGGCGCGCGGCGCCTGGTATCCCCAGGTCGACGCGGGCGCCGGAGCGCAGCGGACCCGCTTCGGCGCCACGGTGCTCGGCCCTCTGGCGAAGGATTTTCCGCCATTCTCTGCCTACGCGGCGGGTGCCGAGGTCAGTTACGACTTCGATCTGTTCGGCGGCACAAAATCGCGGGTCCAGCAGGCCGGCGCCATTGCGCAGTACCGTTCGGCGCAGCTTGAGGCCGTCGCTCTCAGCGTCAGCGGGAATGTGGCCATCCTGGCTGTACAGACTGGCTCATTGCGGGCGCAAATCCAGGTCGCGGAGCAAATCATCGGCGAAGATGAGCGCACGCTGAACCTGATTCGCGCCGCCCGCGAAGCAGGTGCCGTGTCGGCAATGGATGTGCTGAGCGCACAAAGCCAACTCGATCACGATCGCACGCTTCTGCCGCCGCTGCAGCAAGAGTTGAGTACGGCACGGGATGCGCTCGCCGTGCTCGTGGGCGCGGCGCCATCCGATGGCACAATCAGCGACGTGGAGCTCGACGCCATCAGGCTGGCGGACGATCTGCCGCTCGCGATACCGTCTGAATTCGTGCGCCGCCGTCCCGATGTCGGTGCGGCCGAAGCGCAGTTGCGCGCGGCGGGCGCGATGGTGGGCGTTGCCACGGCAAATCTCTATCCGAATCTGACTTTGACTGCTCGCCTGGGCGGCGAAGGCCTGATCAATGGTGGGCCATCAGAAACCGCCTGGAATATTTTGGGGGGACTGACAGCGCCGATTTTCCATGGCGGTGCGTTGAAGGCAGAACAGCGAGCCGCGCAAGATGAATATCAGGCGGCCTTTGCGGCTTACCAACAGACCGTGCTGAACGCCTTCGGTCAAGTCGCCGACAGCCTGCAGGCGCTGAGCCACGATGCCGACTTCTTGAACGCGCAGCAGCGGGCCCTTGATTCCGCCGGTGCCTCGATGGCTCTCACTCAACAGGCCTATGCCGCCGGCAATGCCGGATTTTTGCAGGTGCTGGATGCCGAACGGCTGCATCAGCAGGCGCAATTAGGCCGGGCACAAGCGGCGGGTCAGCGCTACGTCGATGTGGTCAAGCTGGTACTCGCGGCCGGCGGCCGCACCAATGCTGACGAGCTATCCCGGTTGCCGCGGTAGCCAGAGCCGGCTATTGCCCTTCCGCGTGCTCCTCGCTTTGTTTCACACGTAACGGAGATTGCAGTTTCTGCAATGCGCATTACATCCATGACGTCCATTCTCGCTCTATTGACTTAATCAGGAGACTCCATCCATGTCAGCGTCAACTCAGCGCCAGGCACCGGCGGCGGCGACCGAATTCGTGAAGATTCCCAAAACCCAGCTGCAGGTGTCGCGGGTGGCACTCGGCACATGGGCGATGGGCGGGTGGATGTGGGGTGGAACCGACCAACGCGAGGCGCTCGCCACCATTCATGCGGCCCTGGATCAAGGCATCAATCTAATTGACACCGCACCGGCTTACGGGTTCGGCGCGTCCGAAGAGACTATCGGCGCCGCTCTCGCCGGCGTGCGCTCTCAGGCCGTCATCGCCACCAAGACCGGACTGGAGTGGCGCGACGGCAAGGTTTATCGCAATGCGACCCGTGCGCGCATCATGCAAGAAATCGACGACTCGCTGCGCCGCCTGCGCACCGATTACATCGACATCTACCACGTTCATTGGCCGGACCCTTTGGTGCCGGTCGAGGAAACCGCGGATGCAATGCGGTCGCTTTACGAACAAGGCAAGATCCGCGCGATCGGTGTCAGCAATTTTTCGGTGTCCCAGATGAATCGCTTCCGGCAAGTGGCCCCTCTGCATGTTCTACAGCCGCCGTACAATCTATTCGAGCGCGATATTGAAGCGGAGATTCTCCCCTACTGCCAGGCCAACGGCATCGTGACCCTGGGCTACGGTGCGCTCTGTCGCGGCTTGTTGAGCGGGCGCATGCGCCCGGACACCATGTTCCACGGCGACGATTTGCGCCGCGTCGACCCCAAATTTCGGCCGCCACGCTTCGCGCAGTATCTGGACGCCGTGCGGCAGCTCGATGAACTCGCGCAGCGCCGCTTTCACCGGCGCGTGCTCCACCTGGCGGTGCGTTGGATGCTGGACAAGGGTATCAGTGTCGCACTCTGGGGTGGGCGCCACCCAAATCAACTCGAGGCAGCGCTCGATGTGGGAGGTTGGTCGCTCAATGCCGCTGACCGCGCGCTGATTGAGCGCATCGTGAACACTGCGGTCACCGATCCCGTCGGCCCCGAATTCATGGCGCCTCTGCAACGTGATTGAGGCCGATGCCGGGCAACATCAAGTGAACTCATTGACGTCATCCGTCGTCTAAGACGCTCGCTCTCGCTTCAGGTACCCACATGCTCGCTCTAGTCCGCATTGCGCTTCACCGGCCTTATACGTTTATCGTGGCGGGCTTGCTCATTCTCATAATCGGGGCGCTCGCCGCATTTCGCACGCCGGTCGATATTTTTCCGAGCATCAACATTCCGATCATCGGCGTCGCCTTTCAATATACCGGCCTGCCGCCGGACCAGATGGCGGGACGCGTGATCACCCCATTCGAGCGTGCGCTGACGACGACGGTCAATGACATCGAGCACTTGGAAGCGAACTCCTATACCACCTTCGGCATCGTCAAGATTTTCTTTCACCCATCCGTCAATATTGCCACCGCCAACGCGCAGGTCACCGCGATCGCGCAGACCCTGCTTAAACAACTGCCGCCCGGCACGACGCCGCCGCTGATCATCAACTACAGCGCCTCGTCGGTGCCGGTCATTCAGCTGGCGCTGTCGGGCAAGGGCTTGAGCGAGCAGAATCTCGCCGATCTGGGCATCAACTTCGTGCGTACCCGCCTGGTCACGGTGCAGGGTGCGGGCATCCCCTATCCGTTCGGCGGCAAGTCTCCCCAGGTGATGTTCGATCTCGACACCGCTGCGTTGCAGGCGCGCGGCCTGACGGGCCTCGATGTCGCCAATTCGCTCGCCGCACAAAACCTCCTAACCCCGATAGGCTCGGAGAAGATCGGCGATTATGAATACACCGTCAATCTCAACAGCGCGCCATCCAAAATTTCGGATCTCGGCGACCTACCGATCAAGAACGTCGGAGGCGCGATGGTCTACATGCACGACGTCGCCCACGTGCACAACGGCAATGCGGTACAGACCAACGTCGTGCACGTGGACGGCAACCGCTCAGTGCTGCTCAGCGTGTTCAAGAATGGCGCGACCTCAACGCTCGACATCGTCAGCGGCATCAAGAAGATGCTGCAGGTCATTCAGCCCTCGTTGCCGGCCGAGCTTGCCATCAAGCCGATTGGTGATCAGTCGGTATTCGTGCGAGCCTCGATCCAGGGCGTGATTCGTGAGGGCGTGATCGCCGCCGCACTCACGAGCTTGATGATCCTGCTGTTCCTCGGCAGCTGGCGCTCGACCCTGATCGTAACGACCTCGATCCCGCTGTCGATTTTGGGTGCGATCGGCACGCTTGCGGCGATCGGTGAAACGCTCAACATCATGACCTTGGGCGGGCTCGCGCTCGCCGTCGGCATACTCGTCGACGAGGCGACCGTGACGATCGAGAGCATCAACTATCATCTGGAGCAGGGCAAGGAGGTCGAGCACGCGATCCTCGACGGCGCCTCGCAGATCGTCATCCCGGCCTTTGTGTCATTGCTCTGCATCTGCATCGTGTTCATTCCAATGTTTTTCTTGAGCGGCGTGGCGCGCTTTCTGTTCGTGCCGATGGCGGAGGCCGTGATATTCGCCATGGTCTTTTCGTTCTTGCTGTCGCGCACCCTGGTGCCGACGATGGCGAAGTATTTGCTGCGCATGCACGTGGCGCGCGTCGGCAACGCCGACGGCGAACCGCCGCCGTCCAGGAATCCGCTGGTGCGCTTGCAACGCGGTTTCGAGGCGCGCTTTGAGCAGATGCGCGCCGGGTATCACGAGCTGCTGGCGCTCGCCATCCAACATCGAAGGCTGTTCGTGGGCGGGTTTGTCGGCTTTATCGCGATGTCGTTCCTGCTCGCGCCCTTTCTCGGCCGCAATTTCTTTCCGCAGGTCGACGGCGGCCAAATACTGTTGCACGTCCGCGCACCGGTCGGCATGCGCATCGAGGAAACCGCGGCGCGTTTCGCCGGCGTGGAGAAAGCGATCCGCGAGGTGGTCCCGCCGGCCGAAGTGGCGGCAATCACGGATAATATCGGCACTTATCTTTCATCCATCAATACGATCTACAACAACACCGGCACGATCGGCGAGTCGGACGGAGACATCCAGATCTCGCTCAACCCGGAGCATGCCCCGACCGCCGACTACGTCAAGCGCCTGCGCCAGGAGCTGCCGCGCCGCTTTCCCGGCATGAGCTTTTCGTTTCTGCCCGCCGATATCGTCAGCCAGATTCTCAATTTTGGCGCGCCGGCTCCGATTGATCTGCAGGTCCGCGGCAACGATCTCGGCGCGGACTATGCCTACGCCAACAAGCTTCTGGCGCAGATTCGCCACGTCCCCGGCATCGCCGACGTTCGCATCCAGCAGTCGCCCAGTGTGCCGACGATTGATGTCGATTTGGACCGCACGCGGGCCCAATTCACCGGCGTGACCGCGGCCGACGTGACCAACAGTCTGGTGGTTAACCTGGCCAGTTCCAGCCAGGTGGCCCCCACCTACTGGCTCAATGAAAAGAACGGTGTTACGTATCCGATCGCGTTGCAGACGCCGCAATACCAGATCGATTCCCTCGCGGCGCTGCAGAACCTGCCGATCAACGCCAAGGGCGCGCCAACCACGGTGCTCGGCGGTATCGCCGACATCCGCCGCACTCGAAGCTCCGCAGTGGTCTCCCAGTACGACATTTCCTCAATGGTTCAGATCTATGCGACGACTCAAGGGCGAGACCTCGGCGCAGTCTCCGCGGATATCCAGAAGATAATCGCAGAGAATGACAAGGACAAGCCGAAGGGCTCGATCATCGCCCTGGTTGGCCAGAACGCGACCATGAACAGCGCCTACGCGGGCCTGCTGTTCGGCCTGCTCGGCGCCATCGTGCTGGTCTATTTCGTGGTCGTCGTCAACTTCCAGTCCTGGACCGACCCCTTTGTCATCATCACGGCACTGCCCGCGGCGCTCGCCGGTATCGTCTGGATGCTGTTCGCAACGCATACCACGCTGTCGGTGCCGGCGCTCACGGGTGCAATCATGTGCATGGGCGTGGCGACCGCGAACAGCGTGCTGGTGATCAGTTTCGCGCGCGAGAAGCTCAACGAGATCGGCGATGCGACGCAGGCCGCGCTCGAGGCCGGATTCGTGCGTCTACGCCCGGTTTTGATGACGGCACTTGCGATGGTGATTGGCATGCTGCCCATGGCGCTCGGCCTGGGCGAGGGTGGCGAGCAGAATGCGCCGCTCGGCCGCGCCGTGATCGGCGGGCTGATTTTCGCGACCGTTTCAACGCTGTTCTTCGTCCCAGTGATGTTCAGCATTGTTCACCGGCGCCGCGGCCCACAGCCGGCGCCGAAACCCAACCTCGGAGCAGACCATGTCTCAGCCTGATCGAAATCCCACCGGCCACGTCCCGCGCCGACTGACCCTGATCGGCAGCGCATTCGCGCTCCTTGCCATCGCCGTCGTCGCCTACGGCCTCGGCACCCGCCAGGCGCAAAACGCGAGCCTGCACGATGTAACGGAGGCGCAGGCCGTGCCGGTGGTGGCCCTCGTCACGCCCGCAAGCGTCAGCAACAATGCGGCGCTGGAGTTGCCTGGGCGTCTGGAAGCATTCATCCAGGCGCCCATCTATGCTCGCGTCCCGGGCTATTTGAAAAGCTGGAAGTACGACATCGGCGCCAAGGTGAAAGCCGGCGACGTGCTCGCCGAGATCGCGACGCCTGATCTCGACCAGCAGCTCATGCAGGCGCGCGCCGACTTGAGCGTCTCGCAGGCCAATGCCAAGCTCGCGCAGATCGGCGCCGAGCGCTGGCAGTCGCTGGCCAGCACCGACGCTGTCGCCAAGCAAGACGTCGACCAACGCACGTTCACCTGGAACGCCAACCTCGCCCAGGTCAAGGCGGCGCAGGCGAACGTCGACCGTCTGGTCGCCGAGGAAGGCTTCAAACGCCTGGTCGCACCGTTTGACGGCGTCGTCACCGCGCGCGAAACCGACATCGGCGCACTGATCAATGTCGGAGCCGCCGGTGGCGCGCAGCTGTTCGTGGTCTCGGAAACCGGCAAACTGCGCGTCTATGTCAACGTGCCGCAGAACTATGTTCCCAGTGTGCCGCCCGGCACCAAGGCCACGATCAGCGTCCCGGAACATCCCGGAAAGACCTATAGCGGAGCGGTCGAGTATTCGTCCCAGGCTGTAAACCCGAGCAGCGGCACCACGTTGATGGAGCTCGTCGTCGACAATGCCGCCGGTGAGATGATGCCGGGCGACTACGCCAGCATCCATTTGCAAATGGCCGCTGTCGCCCACGCGCTCAGCCTGCCGGCGAGCGCGCTGATTTTTGATGCCAAGGGCCTTTCCGTCGCCACCGTGGGAGCCGACAACCGCGTGCTGCTCAAGCCGGTTTCGATTGGACGCGACTTGGGTACCGTCATCGAGCTCGCCTCCGGCCTCTCACCAACCGATCGCGTCATCGAAATCCCACCCGATGGAATCGGCAACGGCGCCCTGGTGCGCCTCGCCGCCGCAGCTCCAGGCGACAAGATCACCGGCAAGGCAAAGAGTAAAAATGAAACGGGCTAAAGGCATTCTGTGCTCGGGCGCGGCGCTGATTCTGATGCTCAACGCCTGTTCGCTCGCACCGCCGCTCAAGACCCCGGTCGTCCCCGCTGCGGATGGCTATAAGGAAATCGGCCCGTGGACCCAGGCAGAACCGGCGGACCGTCTACCGCGAGACAGCTGGTGGGCGCTCTACCGCAATGCGGAGCTCGATGACCTCGAGAAAAAGCTGATCGCCGGAAATCCGACCCTCGCCGCTGCGCTTGCGAACTACGCTCAGGCCCGGGCACTCGCCGATCAGGCGCGCGCGGGACTCTTTCCCACCCTGGGTCTCAATGCCAGCACCCAGCGTAATCGTGAATCGATCAACGCGCCGCTGAGAGGGCCCACGACACCGACGTACTTCAATTCCAACACACTGGGCGGCAGCGTCAGCTACGAACTCGATTTGTGGGGTCAGATTCGCAACGAGGTCGCAGCCGGCGAGGCAAGCGCCGCCGCCTCCGCCGCGGATCTCGAGAACGCCCGCCTGTCGCTGATCGCGCAGCTGGTCGCTGACTACGTTCAGCTGCGCAGTTTGGACCGCGACAGCGCGATTCTTGATGAGACCGTGAACGCCTTCGTACGTGCGCTCGAGCTGACCCAGCAGCGCCATGATGCCGGCATCGCTCCTGGACTCGATGTCTCGCAGGCACAAACCCAGCTGAATGTCGCGCGCTCTCAGGCGGCGCAGACCCTCGCGCAGCGCGCCCTGATGGAACACGCCATCGCTGCTCTGCTCGGCGAGTCGGCGTCGACGTTTTCGATCAAGCGGGCAATCGTCGGGATCGAGCTTCCGCACATTCCAACCGGCGTCCCCACTACCCTGCTTGAGCGACGTCCGGACATCGCTGCCGCACAACGGCGCATGATTGCGGCCAACGCCAACATCGGGGTCGCGCGCGCTGCGTACTTCCCCTCGCTCACGCTTGGCGCGCAGGGCGGTTTCCAAAGCACCAGCGTTTCGAACTGGCTGAGTGCGCCGAGCTCGTTCTGGGCGATTGGACCGAATGCACTACTCAGCGTATTTGACGGCGGCCTGCGTCGGGCGCAAGTGGCCCAGGCACGGGCCGAGTTCGATGCATCGGCGGCCAATTACCGCGGCGTCGTCGTCAGCGCATTTCAGCAGGTCGAAGACAGCCTCGCCACACTCAATCATTTCCACGACGCCTCCGTCGAGGAGAAGGCGGCAGTGGACGCTGCGCAGCGCACCCTGGACTTTTCCATGGCGCTGTACAAGCAGGGGGCAACCGACTATCTCACCGTGGTCACGTCGCAGACCGCGCTGCTGCAGACGCAGCTGGAGGCGCTCAATCTCGACACCCTGCAGCTCACCGCGAGCGTGGATCTCATCCGGGCGCTCGGCGGCGGCTGGGAGGACTCCGCGAAGGACTCCGCGCAGGTAAAAGGAACTTGATCGTCTCTGAGGTCAAAGCAATAGCGCCGGCTCGCATTCGCCCGGGGTTGGTGCATTTTGCGCTCGCAGTGGGCGGCTTTGCCATCGGCACAACCGAGTTCGCCACCATGAGTCTGTTGCGCTATTTTGCGCGCGACTTAGCGATCGATGAGCCGACCGCCGGCCACGTCATCAGCAGCTACGCGCTCGGTGTGGTGCTTGGCGCACCTACTATTGCGGTATTGTCGGCACGCGTGACCCGTCGTACGCTGCTCATAGGATTGATGGTGGTATTTTCCCTGGGCAATCTCCTGTCAGCCCTGTCGCCGACATATGGCTGGATGCTGGTGTTCCGTTTTTTCAGCGGACTGCCGCACGGGGCTTATTTCGGAATTGCTACTTTGGCGGCGGCCTCACTGGTGCCGAGGGAAAGGCGCACACAGGCCGTCGGCCGCGTGTTGTTGGGGCTTACCGTCGCAACCATCGTCGGTGTACCTCTCGCCAATGGGATGGGCCGAGTTTACGGCTGGCGCTTGACCTTTGTGGTCGTCGCCGCACTGGCTCTGCTATGCGCCACATTGATTGCCTTGTACGCCCCGCGCGATCAAACCGTGGCGGGCGCCAGCCCGTTGCGCGAACTCGGCGCGCTCAAGCGATCGCAGGTCTGGTTGACGCTGGCCACGGGTGCCATCGGCTTCGGTGGAATCTTCGCCGTGTATACCTACCTGGGTTCCACCCTCATCGATGTCACTCATGTCTCGGCCGCGACGGCGGCGCTGGTGTTTTCGGTGTTCGGCGTGGGTATGACGGTCGGCAATCTGGTGGTGCCGCGTTTCGCTGATCGTGCGCTCATGCCGACCGCGGGCGCGTTGCTGGCCGGGAGCGCCGTCGTATTGGTCATTTATCCGCTTGCGGCCGCCAACTTCTGGACCGTGTCGGCCGATATATTCCTGATCGGCATCGGGGGCGCGCTCGCGACCGTACTGCAGACGCGGTTGATGGACGTTGCCGGCGATGCGCAAGGCCTTGCCGCTGCGCTGAATCATTCCGCTTTCAATGTGGCGAACGCGCTCGGTCCCTGGCTCGGCGGCATGGCAATCGCTGCCGGCTTCGGTTTCGCATCCACCGGCTATGTGGGGTGCGCGCTCGCTGTCGGCGGACTCGCCGTATGGGCGATCTCCCGATCGAGGTCAGCATAGGCCGAAGCGCATCTATGCCGGCGATGCGCTCCGGGAGAACGCCATATATTTCTGTTCGAAACTCTCCACCGGCACGGGCTTGCCAAAGAGATACCCCTGCATTTCGTCGCAGCCCAGCGAGCGGAGATGACGCAACTGCTCCTCAGTCTCCACGCCTTCCGCCACGGTATTGAGCTTCAGCGCGTGCGCCAGATTGATGATGACCGAGACCAATGTCGGTCCGCCTTTCGCTGAAATCATCTCCACGAAGGAGCGATCGATCTTGAGCGTATCCACGGGCAGTTTTGCCAGGTAATTGAGCGATGAGAAACCTGTGCCGAAATCGTCGATGGCAATCGTGACGCCCAATTCACGGATCGCGAGCAGGCTGCCGATGCTGTGATCGACATCCTGCATGATCACGCTCTCCGTGATCTCCAACTGAAGCCCCGCTGCCGCGTCCTTGGCCACACTGACCGCTTGCTGGATCTCCGCAACGAAATTTTGGTTGCGCAGTTGCAGCGGCGACACATTTACCGCAATGCGTACGGCGGGCAGCCCGGTTTTGCGCCAACGCTGGTAGTCTTCAATCGCTTTGCGCAGCGCCCAGCGCCCTACGTCGTGAATTAATCCGGTTTCCTCGAGAAGCGGAATGAAACGACCGGGCAGAGTGAGCCCGGACACCGGATCATTCCATCGGATCAGTGCCTCGGCCCCGGTCACCTTGCCGCTTACAATGTTTACCTTGGGCTGGTAGTGAAGTACAAATTCATCCCTTTCCAGCGCTCTTCGCAGGCGGTTTTCTATGCCCAGACTCAGCGCCACGGTCTCAGTCATCTTCTGTGCGTAAAACAGGTATCGGTCGCGGCTCGCCTTGGCCTTCTTCAGCGCCGCCTCGGCATTGTTGAACAGTGTTTCGGCGTCGGTGCCATCGTCCGGGAATACGGCGACGCCAATCTTGGCCGCCATCCGGTAAACGGCATCATTCAGGCTGAACTCATGCTTCATGAAAGCCACAATTGTTTTCTCGAGCACTCGCGCGACGTTCGCCTCGTACATGACTTTGGGAAGCACGACGGCAAAATGATCAGCGTCGAGGCGCGCAACGAGATTGACGTTTTCAGCGTTCTGCGCCAACCACTCGGCAACTTGCTTCAGAAGCGCGTCACCGGCTGACCGACCCAGGCTGTCGTTGAGTTTCTTGAACCGCTCCAAGTCGATCAGAAACACGGCCATCTTGTGACCGGCGTCGGCGGCACTCAGCATGTACTGCGAGACGCGCTCGAGAAACGACCGCCGATTCGCGAGTCCCGTGAGCGTGTCGTAATTGACGAGGCGATCAAGGCGCTCCTGCCTTTCGAGGTGATCGACGGCGAACGCGACATTGCCGGCCAGTTCGGTCAATAGCAGCAGGCCCGCCGCGTCGAAGAATTCCGGCTTGCTCGTGTACAGCGCCAGCACGCCGATGGGCTTGTCCGCGACGATCAGCGGAAATACGGCTAACGAGCGAACACCCGACTGGGCGTGCATCCTGCCAAAGATAAGATTCTCGTCGTTCTGTACGTCGTTCGAGATGGCCGGCGCTTTCACTCTGATCGCCCTCGCGGCCAACGTTTTTCCCTCCAGCGTACCCTCGCTCGAGGCGAAATGGCCCCTGATGGCGGACATGGCCGGTTCGTCGTGGCCCGCCCAGGCCACCGGAACAATCCGGTTCTCGTTGGGATCGATCACGGCTATCCAGGCCATTTCGAATTCGCCGTGCTCGACCGCCGTCCGGCACGCGCGGTTGAAGAGGTCCGCGCGATCCTGCACCCGCACCATCGAGCTGCTTATGCCGGTGACCATGGCGTACAGGCGATTGAGGTCCTTGAGCCTGTCTTCCGCTCTCTTTCGTTGAGTCCGATCCCGCGCCACCTGCCAACCCGAGACGACGGCGATCAAGAATGCCAGGGTGCTCCCCGCGATCAAGGCGATCTGGGCTTCGCGATAACGGTTGGCGGCCGCGGATTTGCGTTCGCGCAATAACTGCTGCTCTTCCGCTTCCATGTCACGGGCCGCGCTGCGGAACGCGTTCAAAAGTGAACCGTCCTGCCCGCTGCGAATCAGCGCCGCCGTATCCTCGGCAGCAGGCGTCGGCCGCAATCTTTCAATGGTGTCGCCACGCTGCACGATCGCTTGCAACAAATCCGTGACCATACTTAGGCGGCGTTGCTGACGCGGATTATCTTCCGTCAGTGTTCGCAGGGCCTTTAGTTCGCTGTCGGCCAATGGCGCATTGGTGCGCGACCGTTGAAGAAATGCGTCAGTGCCGCTCAGCGCGAAATCGCGATATCCATTCTCAATATTTTCAATCCGCAGGCGCAAGTTCGCGAGGTGTTCAAGAACCTCGTTCGTATGCTGTGCCCACTGGGCACTGTCAAAGGATGCAACAACGCTGCGGTAAGAGACGATGCCGACGACAAGAAGCACAGCCATGACCGCGCCGAACGCGACCTGCACTTTTAAAACAACTGGCAACCGTGTCTTCATCTAATTCCGTGATCAAAAGCGGCACTTCGAGCGGACGCAAAACCCATAAAAATCAAGGGTCGGCGCAGACGAATGGCCCCTGGCCCGCCATTTAAACAGGCTGTGGGCTCAGTCCACCGTGTAACAGTCGACATTAAAGTCGATTTCGAAAGCACCGGGCCTTAGGGAATCGCCCCGAAAAGCCCTCGGGGCGACCCTGAATGCGGCCATGACTTGCCAGTTGCGAGTCTCGGAACGAGACAGTCTCAGGACTGGAAAAGTCCTCGGCTAGGTACCACCAGGAAGACGAAACACCGTGACCGTGGTATTGCCGCCGCCAATTTCGGGAGCCACCATGTTGTAGACACCCACTATCCCCGAGACGATCGCCACGTTCTGCTTGCCGCGCGCACTGTAAGTGACCACACCGCCGCCGGCCGGGCCGCCCAGGGCCTGCCGCAGCAGCACCTTGCCGGATCGGGCATCCAACGCGAGAAAGTCGCCGGTTATTTCGCCGGTCAATATCAGGTCGCCCTCGGTCGTCGTGACCCCGGCGATCATTGGCTTCGCCGCGTCGTAGCGCCATTTCTCATGACCTGTGGAAGCATCGAACGCAGTGAGCCGTCCCCGGGCGGCCGACCACGGGTCGAACTTCGTTTGGCCGCCGAAATAAAAGCCGCGGGTGTGTTCCTTCTGCGGATCCGGCGCCGTCGCATCCTTGCTGAACTCCGCGCACCAGTCGGTGGCAGGAACAATCAGCATGTTCTGCTTGGCGTAGTATGCGGAGCCGTTCCACTCCTCCCCGCCGAGAGTTCCCGGGCAAACGCGCACCGGCGTCCTGGATATGGGCGCCTCGACGTTCAGCCGGTTGGTGAACGGAACGCTATAGATCACGTCCTTCGAATCACGGTCCAACAATCGCAGCAGTCCGTCCTTGCCGGTGCTGGCAATCACATTGCGCGACGAGCCATTGATCGTCGTCTTGAACACCGGCGCCACGTGCGAGACATCGTAGTCATGCACGTCGTGCGGTACGAATTGGCGATACCACGCGAGATGACCCGTCGTGGCATCCAAGGCAATCAATGAATTCGTATAGAGATTATCGCCGGGACGATCGTCATCGTAGAGATCGGGCGCCGCGTTCCCGCCGGGCACATAGAGAAGATTCTTTTTCTCGTCGAAGGACATCGGAGTCCAGAGATTGCCGCCGCCGTGTTTGCGTGCCGCTGGATTCGGCCCCCACGTGTCGGCTCCCGGCTCGCCATCGTCCGGCACGATGTTGAAACGCCACACCTGCTCGCCGTCCCGGATTCGAAACGCTCCCACCCAACCGCGCGCAGCGGTCTCGGCGCCTGCCGGCCCGATGTAAATTAGATCGCCGTGAACCAGCGGCGGCATGCTGATGAAATAACCTTCCTTCGGATCGGCGATCTGCTTGGCCCAAAGCTGGTGCCCGTCATTGGCGTCGAGCGCCAGCAGAAAGCCATCATTGGTACCGCGAATGATCTTTCCGTCGGCGAGCGCCGCGCCGCGATGCGTGTTCAGCGGTTCGTGCTCGCGCGGAGTCCACGTGCTCGACCAGATCACGTGACAATCAGCGCCATCGACGGCAACGGTGTAGTGGGCAGTCGTAAGGTACATCCTGCCCGCCGACACGATCGGCGCGGTTTGCGATGGCTCTTTGTCGGGGAACGAGTACGCGCAGGCCTTGACGAGCTGCGATACGTTCTCCGTCGTGATCTGCTTTAGAGGCGAGTGGCGGGTTCCCGCGAGGTCGTGGTCGACGTACACCCAGTCGCCGCTGCTTGGGTCGCCGGCGACGCCTTTAGGGGCCGCAAGGACCTGCGACGCGCCAAAGACCAAGACCGGCGCCACAAGGATTGCGGTGAGCGCTCTTGCCCCAATGCGATGCGGAACGGTCATGACCTAACTCCTTCGATGATCTCCTTCTCGTGTACAGCGCGATGAAAGCATGCGGTGCGACTTGCGTCTTACCCACGGTTGCGATTGTTTTGACCGAATTTGCGGGCGCCCGACAGGGCCATGCCGATCGCCCGTCCGTTGAAGATCAAGGCGCCGGTCAGCGAGGCCGCCGCCGCGGCCAGGGCACCGTAGCTGGTCACGCCCAACGCGCAGATCAGCACGACCGCCACGGCGCCGGATCCGACCGCGACGCCGATCCGCCGTGCATCCCATTGCACCACCATGTGCCGCACCGCTGGACGACCGACGCCGTTTGCCCACTGCACCCCAAGAAGAAGTGCATACACCGCCAAGTGCGAATCGTAAGGTTTTCCGTAAAGCGCCAGGGTTGCCGGCGCCAACAGCAAGAGCGGCACCACGAACGCTGAGCTGTAGAGCAACGCCGCAGCGAGTTGCCTCAGCAGCAGGCGGCTCGACGCTTGGACCGCCGGCAGCGTCGCCGCCAAGGTTTCGCGGCCGCCGGTCAGGTTCAATGCCGGCAAAAACATATCGACGATCAGTGCCGTGCGCGCGGCCACGGCGTATTGCGCCATCTGTATCGGCGCCGCCCAGACGGCCAGAACGCACAGGGGTCCCCATAGCAACACCCCACGCGCAAGGCCGATCAATTCTCGGGAGTCCACCCCTTGCCGTGCTGCGCGGCAAAGCGGCAGGGAGTAGCCCTCGCCGCGCGCGACGGGGAAGGCCCGCCAGGCGAGCGCCACGGCGACTCCCATGGCCACGAGACTCCCGAGCAGGAAGGCCCAGGAGTACAGCGCGAGCGACGCGTCGGCAGGTGCGAGCAGCACCGCGAGGAGAATGGAGAGGTTCACGGCATAGGCGGCCACGACGATGCCGAGCGTCCGATTGGCCGCGCGCAGCGCCTCGCCCAACAGGCTGGACAGGCTGACGCAGGGAACGGCGAGCACGAACGGCAGATAGGTCTGCAAAATGGTTTGCAGCTGCGGAGCCTGGATGTCCAGGTCGGCCATCACGACCAAGAGAACCGCACACAGGAGGCTGGAGCGCAGCAGCACCCGCCGTGCGATCTGTATCAGCAGCACACCATTGGGAATACCGGTGGCTGCGGCGCGCCCCCCGATGATGTGTTGCGCCAGGTAGATTTCGTACTTGCCGCGTAAGAGCGTGCTCAAGCCCAGGGCAATCACGAACCCGCGAAAGTAAACCCCCGCCTCCTCCGGCGTCAGAGCACGCACCACCGCCCAGGTCGCCAGGATCTGGAGCGCCGCGCCCAGAAGGCGCAGCACCAGCTCTCCGATCCATGAATGCGCAGCGGTGGTGGAGTACTCGCCCCGGGCTGCTGCCGTTTCCGCCATGTCAACTCCCCCGTTGCCAGACGATACACCGATACGCGCCCTAGTTCGAAGCCGACGCGGTGTGCTCCCGCAGTCCTCCACCCAGGGCCTTGTACAGCGTCACGAGATTTTGCAGGCGCAGCAGCCGCACGGTTTGCAACTGCTGCTGGGCGCTATACAGCGAGACCTGCGCAACCAGCGCGGTCAGGTAGCTGTCCACCCCGCCCCGGTAGCGCATGTCGGCCAGCCGATAAGCCGCGGCCGAAGCGGTCACGAGCGCTTGCTGAGCCGCGAGCTGCTCATCGAGCGTGCCTCGGGCGACCAGTGCATCGGCGACCTCACGGAAGGCGGTCTGAATCGCCTTCTCGTACTGCGCGACGGCGGTATCGCGAGCGAGCTTGGTCGCTTCGAGGTTGGCGACGTTGGCACCGCCCGCGAAAATCGGGACACTGATCTGCGGCGAGAAGGTCCAGGCGCGCGAACCGGCCTTGAACAAGCCTGACAGCTGCGTGCTTTCGGTGCCGAAATTGCCGGTGAGCGAGATGGCAGGCAGGAAGGCCGCACGCGCCGCGCCGATCTCCGCGTTGGCGGCCATGAGCTGATGCTCGGCGGCGAGTACATCGGGCCGGCGCACCAGCACGTCCGAGGGAATGCCCTCCTGGAGTTCGGCGACCATGGTTCCGTTGTCCAGGCCGCCGGAAAAATTGATGTCGTCCGGAATCGGCGCGCCCAGCAACAACTGCAGCGCATCGCGGTCCTGTGCAACCTGCCGGTTGTACTGGGCGAGATTGGCGCGTGCCGTGTCGACCGTGGTCTCGGCCTGGCGCAGTGCGAGTTCGGTGGTCGTGCCGCCGCTGAACTGCTTCTGCGTCAGCGCGTAGGAGTCTTCCTGGCTCTTCAACGTGTCGCGGGTGATGTCGAGCAGGGTCTGATCGGTGCGAACCGTGAGGTAGGCCGCGGCGACTTCCGCCACCAGCGTGAGCTGCACACTGCGCCTCGTTTCGCCCGAGCTGAAGTACTGCTGCAGGGCTGCGTGATTGAGACTGCGGAGGCGGCCGAAAAGGTCCAGCTCGAAATTCGTGAAGCCGACTCCGACGTTATAGGTGTGCTCGGTAACCCCGTTGGCGGGCAAAGAGGCCCCGGCTAATACGGCGGGCGGAAGTCCGGATGTCAGTACCCGCACCGGAATGTGCTGCACCTGCTCGACGGCGCTCGCGTCAATGGTCGGAAACAGATCTGCGCGCTGGATGCGGTACTGCGCCTGAGCGCTTTGCACATTCAGAGCCGCGACGCGCAGGTCGCGATTGTTGGTCAGCGCGAGCGCGATCAGCTGCTGAAGCTGCGGATCGGGAAAGAACTCGCGCCAGCCGATGTCGGCGGCGACCGTGTCGCTCGCCGTGCCGCTCTGCAGCGCCGGCACCGGCGCGGGCGGGCGTTGATAATGCGGCTCCAAGGTGCAGGCGCCGAGCAGCGCCGCCGCCGCCGTGGCGATCAAACAGCTGCTTCTGCAAGCCATGCTCAGCTCCCCGAAGCCGGCCGCGGCGACTGCGGCGGCAAGGACGGCTGCGGTGGCAGCGAGGGTTCCTCGCGCTTTTCGCGATCGCCGAACAGCGAGCGGACGCTCACGAAGAACACCGGTACGAGGAACACGGCGAGCACCGTCGCCGTCACCATGCCGCCAATCACGCCGGTACCGATGGCGATGCGCCCGCCGGCGCCGGCGCCGGTAGCGATCGCCAGCGGCAGCACGCCCAGGATGAAAGCCATCGAGGTCATGAGGATCGGCCGCAGACGCTGGCGGGCAGCCGCGACCGTCGCCTCGATCAGATGCATGCCGCGCTTGTGGTTTTCCAACGCGAACTCCACGATCAGGATCGCGTTCTTGGCCGACAGCCCCACCGTGGTGAGCAGGCCCACCTGGAAGAAAACATCGTTGGCGAGTCCGCGCCAGAGCGTGGCCGTGATGGTGCCGATGATGCCGAGCGGTACTACCAGCATCACCGAGAACGGTATCGACCAGCTCTCGTACAGCGCCGCGAGGCACAGAAACACGATTGTGAGCGAGATGGCGTACAGCGCCGGCGCCTGCGATCCCGAGCGTACCTCCTCGTAGGACAGGCCGGTCCATTCGTAGCTCACGCCCTTGGGGAGCTTCGTCACCGCAGCCTCCATGGCCGCAAGCGCATCCCCGGTGCTCTTGCCGGGTGCCGGGGCGCCTAGAAATTCCAGCGAGGGTATGCCGTTATAGCGTTCCAACTTGGGCGAGCCAGTGATCCAGTGCGCTGAGGCAAAGCTCGAGAAGGGCACCATTTGACCCGCGCTGTTGCGCACGTACCAGAGTCCCAAGTCCTGCGGCAGCATGCGCGAGTCGGCGTCGCCCTGCAGGAACACCCGCTTGACACGGTTGCGGTCGACGAACTGATTGACGAAAGCTGAGCCCCAGCCGGCGCCCAGGGCATCGTTGATGCTGCCGATCGACACGCCGAGCGCGCTCGCCTTTTCCCAGTCGATGTCGAGCTTGTACTGCGGCTCATCATCGAGACCGTTCGGCCGTATCTGGCCGATCGCCGGATCCTTGCTCGCGATCCCCATTAACTGACCGCGCGCCTGCATCAGCGCCGCATGGCCGACGTTGCCGCGGTCCTGCAGCTCGAAGTCGAATCCCGTGGCGTTGCCGAGCTCGAGCGCGGCCGGCGGTGCGAACGCCACCACGAACGCCCCGCGGATCTGGTGGAAGCGTTGGTTGGCGCGCCCCGCCAGGGCAAACACGGAGTTCTTGGATCCCTTGCGCTCCGACCAGTCCTTTAGGCGCACGAATACCAGGCCGGCATTCTGCCCATGGCCGCCGAAGCTGAAGCCGTTGACGGTGAACACGCCGCTCACGAGATCTTTCTCATCCTTGAGGAAGTAGTCGCGCGCCTCGTTGAGTGCCTGTTGTGTCAGCTCACTCGCTGCGCCCGGCGGCGCCACGACCTGAACGAACAAAATGCCCTGATCCTCATCCGGCAGGAAGGATTTCGGCACGCGCACGAACAGCAGGCCCATCGCCACGACAATGAGCACATACACCACGAGGTAGCGCCGCGTGCGCGCCGTGACATGCGTGACCCCACGCTCGTAGCCGCGATTCATGCGATTGAAGCCGCGATTGAACCAGCCGAAGAAGCCTCGCTCGCGCTCGTGAGCCTCCCCGACCTTCCGCTTGAGGAGCGTCGCGCACAAGGAAGGGGTGAATATCAGCGCCACCAGCACCGACAGGGCCATGGCCGAGACGATGGTGATGGAGAACTGACGGTAGATGACACCCGTCGAGCCGCCGAAGAAGGCCATGGGCAGAAACACCGCCGACAACACCAGGGCGATGCCGACCAGGGCGCCCGTGATCTCGGTCATCGAGCGCCGCGTCGCATCTTTCGGTGAGAGCTTCTCCTCCTCCATCACGCGCTCGACGTTCTCCACGACGACGATCGCGTCGTCCACCAACAGGCCGATGGCGAGCACCATACCGAACATGGTCAAGGTATTGATCGAGAATCCCGCGGCGGCGAGTATGCCGAAGGTGCCCAAGAGCACCACGGGGACCGCGATGGTGGGAATCAGCGTGGCCCGAAAGTTCTGCAGGAACAAGTACATCACCAGAAACACGAGCACAATCGCCTCGAACAGCGTCTTCACGACCTCATCGATGGAGACGCGCACGAAGGGCGTGGTGTCGTAGGGATACACGAGCTTGAGGCCGGCCGGGAAGAACGGCGCCAGCTTGTCCATGGTAGAGCGCACCGCTTTAGCGGTATCCAGCGCGTTCGCGCCGGGGGCGAGCTTCACCGCCAGGCCCGCCGCCGGCTTGCCGTTGTATTCGGTGTGGATCGAATAGTTCTCGGCGCCGAGGCCGATGCGCGCGACGTCCCGGAGCCGCACCTGCGAGCCGTCGGTGTTCACCTTGAGCAGCACGCGGCCGAACGCCTCCGCGCTGGTGAGACGTTCGGGGCCGATGATGGTGGCGTGGAGGCGCTGCCCCTTCACGGAGGGGAGCCCGCCCAGCTCGCCGGAAGGAACCTGCAGGTTCTGCACCTGCAGCGCGTTATTGACGTCCGTCGGTGTCAGCCCATAGTTATTGAGCTTCACCGGATCCATCCAGATGCGCATCGCGTACTGGGTGCCGAACAGCTGAAAGTCACCGACCCCGGGTGTGCGGCTGATCGGATCCTGCACATACGAGGCGATGTAGTCGCTCACATCCTCGCTGCTCATCGAACCATCGCTCGAATAGAAGCCGACCACGAGCAGAAAATTACGGGTGGCCTTGGCAACGCGCAGCCCCTGCTGCTGCACTTCGACCGGCAGGAGCGGGGTGGCGAGCTGCAGCTTGTTCTGCACCTGCACCTGCGCGATGTCCGGGTTGGTGCCCTGCTCGAAGTAGAGCGTGATGGTCACGCTCCCGTCGGCATCGCTTTCGGAACCGAAATACAGCAGATGATCGATGCCGCTCAACTGCTGCTCGATGACCTGAGTGACGGCGCTTTGCACGGTGTCGGCCGAGGCGCCGGGATAAGTCACCTGAATGGAGATGGCAGGCGGGGCGATGCTCGGATACTGCGCGATGGGCAGCGTCGTGACGGCAAGTGCTCCCATGAGCATGATGACGATGGCGAGTACCCAGGCAAAAACCGGGCGATCGATGAAGAAGTTGACCATGGCCGGCGCCTAGTTCGCGGGACCTTCAGCGGCCGCGGTTCGCGGCTGCGCCGTCTTCTCATCGGCCGGCCGGTACTCCTCGGGCGCCACCTGAGCGCCGGGCTTCGCCGCTTGAATCCCCTCGACGATGAGGCGGTCCCCCGGCTTGAGTCCCGATGTCACCAACCATTGATCGCCGATGGCACGATCGGTGACGAGGGTCCGCAGCTCGACGGTATTGTTCGCACCCACCACGAGCGCATTGGGCTGGCCCTTTTGATCATGGCTGATGCCCTGTTGCGGTGCCAGCACGGCACCTTCACGCACACCCTCCTGGATCACTTCGCGCACGAACATGCCCGGCAGGAGCAGCCGATCGGGGTTGGGCATCAGCGCACGCAGCGTGACCGAGCCCGTGCCCTCGTCCACCGTCACCTCGGAAAACTCCAGCGTACCGGTGTGGGCGTAATCGTTGCCATCTTCCAGCCGTAGGCGCACCTGTGCCTTGCCCGCCTCGTTTTGCTTGAGCAGTCCCGCGGCGGCCTCGCTCTTCAAGCGGAGCAGTGTTGTGATCGGTTGGGTCACGTCGACGTACACCGGGTCGAGCTGTTGGACGTTGGCGATCGCGGTGGCTTGATTGGCGGTGACCAGCGCCCCTTCCGTGACCAACGAGCGGCTGATGTGTCCCGTGATCGGGGACAGCACCCGGGTGTAGATCAGATTGATGCGCGCCGTTTCCACCGCCGCCTGTGCTTGCAGGTGCGAAGCCACGGCATTGTCGTAATCCTGCTTGCTGACCGCATTCGCTTCCGCCAACGGTTTGTAGCGTTCCCAGAGTGCCCGCGCGGAAGCATCTGCCGCGACGGCGCTGTCGTAAGTGGCCCGGTAGGGCGCCGGGTCGATCTGGTAAAGCTGCTGCCCTGCCTTGACTTCGCTGCCCTCGACGAACAGCCGCTTCAAAATGATGCCGTTGACCTGCGGTCGCACGTCGGCGTAACGAAAGCCCGCGACACGTCCGGGAAGCTCAGTGGTGATCGGCACTGTCTGAGCTCGCACCGTGATGACCGAAACTTTCGGCGGCGGCGGGGCCGGCGGCGGAGCCTTGTGTTCACACCCAGAGAGCAGCGCCAAGCCCAAGACGGCCAGGCGCACGGCGATCCCCGCGGCGAAGCGGCCGCCGATCATGAGCAGCACCACATGGAAGCCATTAGTTCAGTTCAGTTAGTTCGCGTAAGCGCTTATGGGCGTTATAAACCGCGATCTTCTTCCAGAAATATGTCCTATGGATATCGATCCCGCGGCCTGCTTGGGTGTCGGAAAGTTCTGACACCGACCTTCCATCCGTCCGTCCTCAGGCTGCTGCCGGGATCGCGAAGTTCGTCCTGGCCCACGCGTCAAACTTCGTCGGCTGTCGGCCGGCGACCTTGTTGGCCAGTGCAATGGCGTCGCGCGAATCCGCACCGAGGTAGGTGTGCGCCTCGAAGTAGGCGAGCATCTCACCGATTTCCTTGGCGCCTGGGAACCAGCCGGCAAAGAGTTCTTGCGGCACTTGATGGAAAGCGAACTTGTGTCCCTGTCGATTCAGCGTGGCGACGATCTCATTGAAGCTCAGGAAGTCGCCGACCAGCGGCAGATATTCACCGTGCCCCGCGAGTTCCGGCTGCGCGAATGCACCGACCACGATGTGGCCGAGTTCGGTGATGTCGCCCATGTGAATGACGCGCTTCTCCGGATCGAGCGGCAGCGCCCAACCCGAGGCTCCATCCGCTTGCTTCTGCGGAGCCATTACGGCGAGCAGATTTTGATAGAAGAACGGCGCGATCACGAATGTGTGGTGCGCGAATCCGGCCTCGCTCACGATGCGGTCGCTTTTTGCCTTGTCCGTGAAATGCGCGACATGGAGCTTGCCGCGGCTGATCGTCTCCACATCCGGCAGCGTCGACCAGATGAAGTGCTTAACGCCGGCATCTTTCGCCGCGCGAACCGCCGCGAGTACCTGCTTGCGCTCGTCCGTTGCCGGTTCCCAGGCATTGGTTACCAGAAAAACCCCGTATGCCCCGGCAAATGCGGCTTTCAGTGTTTCGGGACGATTCAGATCCGCCAGCACGACTTCGTCAGCCAGCTGCAAATGCTTGTCCGGATTGCGGGTCAGCGCGCGTACTTTGAATTGCCCGCTCGCCTGCAGCGTGCGAACAACCGCGCCGCCCTGATGACCGGTTGCGCCGACGACGGCGATGAGCTTTTTAGTGTTTGCCATGGCAGTTCTCCAATGAGTGGTTTCTCCGTGTAAACAACGCTACGCTCCCGCTATACATCTTTGAAGCCTATATTATTCGATGTTATCCATCCCGATTTTGGATAGATCCTACTTAAGCGCCGCCGCAAGCACGTCACGAAGAGGCTTGGGCGGCCGGCCGCCAAGGCGCTCGACGTCGCCGGTCACAATGTCGAACGCACCGGCCGCGAAGCTCGCCTGGATACTGACGACAATGTTGACGGCCCCCGCCGGCAGACCCGCCTGCGTCAGCCCGGCGCGCAATTGCTCTTCCGTGATGACACGGAACGCGAGCGGCCGGCCCGTGATGTCGGCGATGACGCCCGCGCGTTCCGCGCCCGACAGGCGCTCCGGCCCGGTAGCGTTGTAGGTCGCGCCTGCATGGCCATCGCCGATCAGAATTCCAGCGGCGGCGGCCGCCACATCATCGCGCGCAACGAAAGCAGCCCGATTCTCGGCCAGGCCGGTCAGCACGCCCTGCTTCAGCGCCGCCTGCGCGAGCGGCACGAAGGCTTCGGCATAGAAGTTCATACGCAGGATGGTCCAGGCCGGCGCCGTGGCGATCAGATGCTGCTCGCCCCGCCAGTAGGAAGCCCCGCGCGCCGGCTCTTCCTCCTGCCGCGTGCCCACCGCCGACATGAAGACGATATGTTTGACGCCCACCTTCACGGCCGCGTCGATGGCCGCGATGTTTTGCGCCCCGCGCTTTCCGGGTTCCGGATCGAGGGTTGTAATGATGAGCAGACGATCGAGACCCTCATAGGCCTTCGCCAGGCTTTCGGGTCGGTTGTAGTCACCCACTCTTACCTGACCCGATCCAGAGACCGTTTCGGGCGTCCTCGTGATCGCCACCACCTCGTGCCCGTCGGCACGCCGCAGCAGTTCCGAAACGACGGCTTTGCCCAAATGGCCGCTGGCGCCACTCACACCAATTTTCATCTCAACCTCCTGCTAAGAGATCCAAGGTAGCGCGCGGCGCGACGTGCGTATTACCCACGCTTGCGATTGTTTTGACCGCCTTTGCGGACTCCATCAGCCGTGCAGCTTGTTTGCGATTTCGGCAATCTTGCGGCCCTGATAGCGCGCCCCGACCAGCTCGTTCGCGCTCGGCATGCGCGAGCCATCACCACCGGTAATGGTCGTGGCACCGTACGGCGACCCGCCGGTAATCTCTTCAAGGGTCATCTGACCCGCATGGCCGTAGTCGAGGCCGACGACCACCATGCCGAAGTGCAACAGATTGGTGATGATCGAGAACAGCGTCGTTTCCTGTCCACCATGTTGCGTGGCGCTCGAGGTGAATGCCCCGCCGACCTTCCCGTGCAACGCTCCGCGCGCCCAAAGGCCGCCGGCCTGGTCCAGGAAACTGGCCATTTGCGACGACAGCCGTCCGAACCGAGTGCCGGCGCCAATGATGATGGCATCGTAAGCGGCAAGATCGTCGATCTTCGCGACCGGCGCGGCCTGATCAATCTTGAAGTGAGAGTCGCGCGCCACCTTGTCGGGCACGAGTTCGGGAACGCGTTTGATATCGACCTGCGCGCCTGTTTCCCGGGCACCCTCGGCGACGGCCGCCGCCATGGTTTCGATATGCCCGTATGACGAATAATAAAGCACTAGAACTTTCGACACGAATTTCTCCTCTTGTGAATGTTGCCGCCACAGACCTCGTCTTAAAGAAAATCGACCATGACCACGTCCGCTGCTTCGATTGCCGTGATGCTGACAACGTCGACGCCTTTGATCGCTGCGCCATCTCGGGCATGAATTCTTACGCCGTTGACATCAACGGTCCCTGTCGAAGGCACGAGGTAGGCAAGCCGCGGTTCGCGAAGCACATGCTCGATCGACTCGCCAACCTTTAACTTGGCGTTGAGCACCCGCGCGGAAGCGCGAATGGGCAGTGCGTCATGGTCGCTGTCCAAGCCGCTCGCGATTGCCGCGAAACATCCAGAGCGTTCGGCTACGGAACACGGTTGTACGCCCCAGGCGGGCGAGCCGCCGGGCGAAGCAGGCGTGATCCACATCTGGAAGATGCGTGCTGACGCTTGCTCCAGATTGTATTCAGCATGGCGGATGCCGGTGCCCGCGCTCACGACCTGGACATTTCCCGCTTCGATTCGGCCTTCGTTGCCGAGACTATCCCGGTGAGTGACCGTACCTTCGCGGACATAAATGATGATCTCGATATTGGCACGCGCCTGCAGCGCAAAACCCGCGTTCGGCGCGATCTCTTCGTCGTTCCAAACGCGCATGCAGCCCCAGCCAGCCGATCGATCATCCTTCGCCGTGGACGAAAAGTGACGCCGGGCTTTGAGCCAGCCGAGGTCCTCGCTTGGAAGCGCCTCGAAAGGCCTGCGTTCAATCATCGGCGTCCTCATGGAAACGTGACCCCAAATCAATGCCTGTTGAAACCTACGCGTTGGAAGGCGGGCCTGTCTTTCCCGCGCTTGCCAAATTTGTACCGCTCTTGCTTGCTCGCTAGAGTCGACAGCGCTGATACTCCTTGGGAGTCATACCGATTGCGCGATGAAACGCTCGCGTAAAACTGGCCTGTGAGGAGAATTGCGCATTGAGCGCTATCTGCGCGAGCGGCAGTTTGCCCGCTGCCAATTCCGCCATTGCACGTTCCATTCGCATGCGGCTTATGTAGCGGTGCGGCGAGATTCCCATGGCGAACGAGAACTTACGCGCGAAATGAAACGGGCTGTAACCCGCCACGGCAGCAAGGTCCAGCAGCGTGATGTCCTCCTTGATGTTTGCCGCGACATAGTCGAGAACTCGGCGCAACCGAATATGATCGAGGCGATTCGCGGGCGCGTCGATGGGCGCGCATACTCCGCTATCGCAATGCTTCTGAAGGAGCCTGGCCGCAAGCGTCAGAGAAGCTGCTTCGACGTACAGGCGGCTCGCGGCCGACTCGATGTTGAGCTCCGAGAGCATGGAGCGTCCAATCTGATCAATGACATCATCGTCGATGCCCACCGCATGACGAATTGAATGAGCAGGTGCGACTGGCAGGTTGAAATCGTCCTTCAATCGATCAAACAGCGTTGTGGGCAGGTACAGGTGCATCGTTTGGGGAATTGGCGCCGTAATCGCGATCTCCTTGCCAACCCCGGCCGGGCTCAACCAGATCGCGCCGGTTTTCGGCGCCGCCTCCTGACAGAATCCTGCTCCAGTTCGCCTGACGAGGCCGCCTTCGTTGCCGGCAACGACCAGGCAAATCTCGACATGCTGGGGAACGATCGCCGGCGCTTCAACGACCCCATGAGATCGGAGCTCCGCGGATAGGGTGGACCAGCCAAGCCCGGCAGATGAGGCCAGCAACGCTGAGGTCGGAGGATACTTTCTCACTCCGCGTGTTCGCAGCTGCATTGAAATCTCCGGGGGCGGCGGTCCATCTGATTTTATGGACAGCAGATCGATTTAGAAATATAAACTGTCGAAACCCGAGGTTTCCAAATTTATACTCATGGCCAAACTGCCGGACTTTGAAGGGCTCGCCATCTTCGCGAAGGTTGCGGAGTGCCGCTCCTTTGCCGCCGCTGCCGCGGAATTGCGGCTTTCGAAAGCGACCGTGTCCAAGGCGATCAGCAGGATTGAGGCCAGGCTCGGTGCGCGGCTGATCATCCGCACCGCACGCCGCTTTGAGCTGACCGATGCCGGACGACACCTGGTGGGTCGCGCCGCCCAGATCCTCGCCGAGGGTGAGGCGGCCGAAGATGTTACCCGGGCTCAGGCTCGAGCCCCACGGGGATTGGTGCGTCTCGCGGTTCCCATGTCCTTCGGCACCTTGCAAGTGGCCCCGCTGCTGCCGGACTTTCTTGCCGCCTTCCCCGAAATATCGATCGATCTGCATTTGAGCGACGCGATGACCGATGTGATCGGGGAAGGTTTCGATGCCGCCATCCGCATCGCCGTCCAGCCTGGCGCCTCGCTTGCTGTGCAGCGGCTGAGTGAAATACCCCGCTACCTGGTCGGCTCCCCCGCTTACCTTGAAAAACATGGCAGACCGAAACACCCGCTTCACCTCACAGAGCACCGCTGCATTGGCTACAGCTCCACTACGAACAGCGAGGTCTGGCGCTTCAGAAAAGGCAGCAAATCCGCGAGCGTGCGTCCCTCGGGTCCGCTTCGGGTGAACAACGGCGATGCGATGATGCCGGCACTGCTTGCGGGCACAGGCCTCGGTATCTTGCCGGATTTTTTTCTACGCGAGGCACTTGAGACCAAGCAGCTCGAGCAATTGTTGCCTGATTGGTCTATTCCACTCGGCGCCGTCTACTGGGTGACACCACCCGAGGGGCCGTGGCCAAAACGCGTCGAGGTGCTCCGCGATTATCTCATCGAGAAACTGACGGCAGTCGCCGGCGATCGAATCTAGTGTGTTCAGAATCTCAATCGGTTGCGGAAAACAGTGATTTGACGAAAGCCCCCATGCTGCGTCGCCGCATCCACATTAATTTTGCCTTTGGGGGTAACCGAATAGGTTCCAAGCGCTCTTGTACCTAATAGGATCAGAAGAATTGGGGAGCTCCTATTGGCAGAGGCTGAAAGCGCGCAAGATTTGGTCACGGGCCTCGTCGCAAGCCATGGAACGCAATTGCGCCGCTTCGTGTTCGCCCGCGCGCGCAATGTCGCCGATGTGCCGGATATCGTGCAAGAGGTATATCTGCGCATGCTGCGCATCTCCAATGCCGATTCCATCCGCTCTCCCGAAGCATATCTTTTCACGGTGGCGCAGCACGTCGTTCAGCAGCACACCATGCGCCAGTCGGCGGCGCCGCCCGCAATCGAACTGACGCGACTGCTGAACGAGCCGGCCTCCAACCACGACGCCGACCCTGGGTTGGCGTTGGAGGCGCAACAGTGCCTCGAGGGGATGCAGCTTGCCCTCGAGGAACTCTCGCCAAAGGCGCGCGCCACGTTCATGCTTCATCGGCGCGATGGGCTGTCGTTCGACGAAATCGCTGCTCGCCTGGAGACTTCGCGGCCGATGGTCAAGAAATACCTAATGAAAGCCTTGCTGCATTTGCGGCTGCGCTTGGAACAGACCTGAATAATCATGGAACAACGTATCAAACTTAATACCCAGATCTACGAAGAGGCCTGTGCCTGGTTCATCGACAGCCGCGCCGGCGATCTCGATGAGGCGGCACGCCAAGCATTCGACTGCTGGTTGCGAAAATCACCGCAGCACTTGAGCGCGTATTTGGAACTCGCCGCAATATGGAACGAAGGGCCGAACCTCGATCCGGAGGGTAAGTTCGATCTCGACACACTCATTGCCCAAGCGGCGATGGATCGCGACAACGTGGTCGAGTTGGCCAATCCCCGCAACGCGGAGACCTCGAGACCCGACATTGCAGCACGAGCAGCACCGCCGTTTTCAACGAATCCAGCCGAGTTGGCGCAGACCCCTGCTCCGCAGCAGCAACGCCGCCGGGTGCGACAATGGCGCTTTGCCGCGATCGCAGCTTCGATGGCCTTGATCGCCGCTTCCGCAATTCTCTACCTGCAAACCTTTCGAGCGCCCACCTACGCCGCGGCAATTGGTGAACAGCGCTCTATCGCCCTCGCGGACGGATCGACGGTCGAGCTCAATTCGCGATCGAAGATCGTCGTGCGCTACTCAAAGCAGGAGCGTCGCGTTGAACTGCTCCAAGGACAGGCACTATTTCGCGTGACGAAGGACGTCACACGGCCATTCATTGTGAAGACCGGCGCCACCTTGGTGCGCGCCGTCGGCACGGAGTTCGATGTCTACCAGAAACGCGAGGACACGGTCGTAACCGTCGTCGAGGGCCGCGTGGCCATCCTGACCAGCCACGCGGGTTCGCTCGCCGACCATGACGTGCCGGCGGCCGCTCTCGGGCCAGGTCAGTCCAACTTGGAATTTCCAGCAACCGCTCCGGGACAAATCGGCAACATCCTGGTTGCGGCCGGCGAGCAACTCACCGTCACGCCCGGAAGGATTCAAATCGCGGAGCACCCGAACATCGCGAGTGCGACCGCTTGGACTCAACGGCAACTGGTATTTGAGTCCGCCTCATTGGCCGATGTCGCGGACGAATTCAACCGTTACAACGAGAGGCAGTTGATTGTCGGCGATCCCAGGCTCGAGACATTTCATGTCAGCGGAGTATTTTCATCGACGGATCCGGCATCGCTGATTCGCTTTCTGCGGGCGCGCCCCGAGCTGCGCATCGTTGAGACAGGATCCCAGATTCGAATTGAGAAAAATACTTCATAAAGAAGCAACCGATCGATGCTTCAAGGCTCATCTCCGGCATGAGACCCTCAACACGTCAGACTAAAGCTGGATCAGGCCTGATGAGGCGCATCAGCGATCTTGCATGTCTGGGCATCGGAGCCGCTGCCCTTGCTCTTTGCATCAGCGGGAAGTCCGCGGCCGACGATGTTCATGCCTCCATCCGGAAACCGACCAACATTCCAGCCCAAGACCTGGGCCCAGCCCTACAAACCCTCGCCAAGGATCGCAACTTTCAAATCGTTTACGTATCGGAGCAGATCAACGTTTTGCGGACCAAGGGCGCGAGCGGGGACCTTACGTCGGAGGAGGCGCTGAGGCGGCTGCTCAACGGCACCGGGTTCACATTCAAATACCTGGATGAAAAAACCGTCACCATCGTGCCGGTTGGGACGCATACCGATGCAACAAAGCCGCCGGCGGCTGGCACGCCGGCCGTGTCGACCCCGGAGGCGGCGACAGACGACATCACGCACGAGGGCAAACAAGGCTTCTGGAGCCGGCTTCGTTTGGCTCAAGTTTCGGCCAATCAAGCGGCGTCATTTCGACCTCACGTATCCGCCAAAGACTCGAATGATTCCGACGAAGAGGCCAAGCTCGAAGAGATCATCGTCACCGCCACCCGGCAAGCCAGACTCCTCAGCAGCGTACCGATCAGCGCCAGTGCATTTTCGCGTAAAAATTTGGACGTTCAGGATATCAAGCAAATCGACGACATTGCCATGATCACTCCCGGCGTGACCTTTACCCGAGGCAACAGCGGCAGCACCCAAATCGCCATTCGCGGAATCAGCTCAGACAGCGGGGCATCCACGACGGGCATATACATCGACGATACCCCGATTCAGTCTCGCGTCATCGGCTTTTCCAGCACCACCATATTTCCAAACGTGTTTGATTTGGAGCGCGTGGAGATTTTGCGTGGGCCGCAGGGCACTCTGTTTGGTGCGGGATCCGAAGGCGGCACCGTCAGATTCATCACGCCTCAGCCCAGCCTGACCGAATACACTGACTACACGCGGGGTGAACTCGCGTTCACCGAACACGGCGATCCTAGTTTCGAGGCACGCTTGGCGCTTGGCGGCCCCCTGGTTGAAGAGCGAGTTGGCTTTCGCGCCAGCGTGTCGTATCGGCGAGACGGCGGCTATACCAACCGCGTCGAGCGATTTGGCGGCGCCTTGATCGCCAAGGACGATGACTGGCAAGACTCCTACAACGCGCGCTTGGCCCTTGCCTTTCAGCCTGTCGATCACCTGCTCATCACACCGTCGTTTTATTACCAGAATATCTATATCAACGATTCGCAGACGTACTGGGAGTACCTATCGAATCCCGGCAAGGGGCAGTTCAATAACGGCGCGCCGGTGACCGCGCCTTTCCAAGCGATCAGCTCCCTGCCGGCTCTCAACGTCAACTACGTCGCGAAATATTTCACCGTCACCTCCAACACTTCCTTCTACGAGCAAGATAATCGGAATAATCGGGACTTGTCGGCATTGATCCCCAACGACTTGGGCGTCATGCTCAGCCCGACACACCCGGTTCCGGGGTATCCTGACTATCGCAGTCAAGATCTATTCATCACGTCGCAGAAGGCCTTCACTCAAGAGGTACGGATTCAGTCAAATAATCCAGACTCGCGCTTCACGTGGTTGGCCGGCGTGTTCTACCAGAGTGAGCACCAATCGTCGGACCAATATGTGCCCGACACGCCGGAAGCTTTTGACCGCCTCGTCCAGGCTGCGCTGGGGGGAACGACCCAGCAAATTTTCGGGATGGGGCTCGCCGACGGAATCTACAGCTATAGATCCATCATCAATTCCTTCGACAAGCAGATCGCCGGGTTCGGCGAGGCCAGTTTCAAGGTCGTTGGCGGCTTGACTTTGACGGCGGGCCTTCGAGTGGAACGATCGACGTTCAGCTTTACGAACAGGAGCGATGGTCCATTCAATGGCGGTCTCACGGTGGTGAACGGCAATGAGTCGGAAACACCCGTGGTGCCGAAGTATGGTGTGTCATACCAGATCAATCCCGACAATATGGTATACGCCACGGCAGCCAAGGGTTTCCGAACCGGCGGCGCCAATCCTGCAATCCCGGCGCGCTGCGATGCGGATCTTGCCTCCCTCGGCTATAGCTCCGCACCGGATTCTTACAAGTCAGATTCGGTCTGGAGCTATGAGGTCGGTTCCAAGAACCGCCTTATGGGAGGACGCCTGCGGTTGGAATCCAGCATCTTCGATGTGAAGTGGAGTGGAATTCAACAGCAGGTCGTTCTCGGCACGGGCTGCGGTTTGAACTTTGTCGCCAACTTGGGCAAGGCCACCAGCAAGGGGTTCGATTTTCAGGGCGAGTTCCTCGTCACGGATCACCTCACGACCGGCCTTGCCTTAGGCTACAACCATGCAGTCTTTGATCAATCTCTGCTCTCGCCCCCGGATCCGGTGACGGGGATTCGCCCGGTGATCGCGCGCAAGGGAGACTCGTTGGGCGTCAATCCCTGGACGGTCGCGATGAATGCGCAATATGAATTTGTCGCCTGGGGGCGCAACGGTTATGCACGCGTCGACGATCAATTCGCGAGCCGACAATCTACCCCGACGGCGGCCGAAAATCCGGGCAATCAAACCTACGTGTCAGGATTGGTCAAGCTGCCGCAGACGAACCTGCTTTCGCTGCGACTCGGTACACGATTCAACAACGGCGTCGATGTTTCGCTCTTCGTCAAGAATGTTTTCGATTCCCATCCTTTACTGAGCCGCAACCAGACCGGGTCCAATCTCGATCTGATTTACGCGGACCGTACGTTCCGGCCGCGCACCATCGGCATCACCATCACATCAAGGCTTTAACAGGATCAATGTCAGAAAATCTACCGGTCGGATCATCGTCCCGCATCCTTGCAGCAAGCCTCGCCGGCACAGCCATCGAATTTTATGATTTTTTCATCTACGGAACGGCAGCCTCTCTGGTCTTCGGCAAGCTGTTTTTTTCAGCTGCTCCGCCAGCTGCGCAGCTTCTCGCCGCTTATGCATCCTTCGGCGTCGCTTTCCTGGCCCGGCCAATTGGTGCGCTTGTATTCGGCCACTTTGGCGACCGCGTCGGTCGAAAGTCGACTTTGATCGCCTCTCTTCTGCTCATGGGCACAGCCACCATGGCGATCGGCGCGATACCCACCTACTCCGACATTGGTTGGCCTGCGCCCGTTCTGTTGTGTCTGCTGCGATTCGGCCAGGGTTTGGGGTTGGGCGGCGAATGGGGCGGCGCTGCCCTGCTCGCGATTGAGAATGCGCCGCCGGCCTTTCGCGGCCGATTCGGCATGTTCCCGCAGCTCGGTGCGCCGGTGGGTTTCATTCTTGCCAACGGATTCTTTCTCTTGCTCGGCCTCGTCTTGAGCCCCGCGCAATTCTCGGCATGGGGTTGGCGGATTCCGTTCCTGGCGAGTGCGGTACTGGTCGGCTTGGGACTTTGGGTAAGGCTGAGGCTGACCGAAACTCCGGTATTCACCGCCGCGTTGGCCGAGGGGTTGCCGCCACGCGTACCGGCTGCAACGCTGCTGTTGAATTTTCCGCGGCAGACCCTGGCCGGGACGTTGGCGGTGGTGGCCGCATTCGCGATCTTTTACCTAACCACGACATTCACGTTGGGGTACGCCACGACCACGCTGGGCTATGATCGCCGCGAATTTCTGGCCGTGTTACTGGCCGCAATTCCCTTCCTCGCCGCGGGAATACTCTGCTCGGGCTATTGGTCCGACCGGAGCGACCCGCGCCGCGTGCTGATTATTGGCTGCGGTGTTGCCGTTCCGGTCGGCCTGCTCCTCGCACCGCTGCTGACTGGCGGGTCGCTCGCAGTAGTTTGGCTGTTTCTGTCGACGGCACTGTTCGTGATGGGTCTGCTCTACGGTCCGCTCGGAGCCTGGATGCCCGGTCTATTTCCCGCCCGTGTCCGCTACACCGGCGTATCCGTCGCGTTCACGGTCGGCGGCATTCTCGGCGGCGGGATTGCGCCGTTCGTCGCGCAATCGCTGGCAATTCACGGCGGCCTCAAGTGGGTGGGCTTCTACTTGAGCGCCGCTGCGCTAGTCAGTTTGATCGCACTGCTGACACTGGGACACGACGGATCGCGAAATCGAACTGCAAAAAAAGAATTCCCAGAGAGGTAACCGATCGATCGGCAATGACTCTTCTCCAGCATTAGACCGTCGCATTGTTGGACGACGGCCATACAAAGCCTCGCGAGAGGCAGGGGGAGATCTCATGCGCCTGAGCGTCTTGACTGCGGCCGTTGTTATTTGCATCGCCGGTGTTGGCATCGCCGATCATGCTCGCGCCGACGGTGCGAGCGGGGAACTCGATGAAATCGTTGTCACTGCGACCCGGCAAGCCAGACTTCTCAGCAGCGTGCCGATCAGTGCCAGTGCGTTCTCCCAGAAAACACTGGACGAACAGGGAGTCAAGCAAATCGATGACATCGCCCTGATCACGCCTGGCGTGACCTTTAACCGAGGCAACGCCGGCAGCACCGAGATCGCAATCCGCGGTATCAGTTCAAATAGCGGAGCATCAACGACCGGCGTGTATATCGACGATACGCCGGTCCAATCCCGCGTCATCGGTTTCTCCAGCACCACGGTATTTCCAAACGTGTTCGATTTGGAGCGCGTCGAGATCTTGCGCGGACCGCAGGGCACCTTGTTCGGGGCGGGATCCGAGGGCGGCACCGTCCGCTTCATCACGCCGCAGCCGAGTCTCACTCAATTTAGCGACTATGTCCGCAGCGAGATCGGGTTCACCGAGCATGGCGATCCCAGTTTCGAAGCCGGCGTTGCGGCGGGCGGCCCCATCGCCGAAAATACGCTTGGATTTCGCGCCAGCGCCTCCTACCGGCGGGACGGCGGCTATACCAATCGCGTCGAGCGTTTTGGCGGGGCATTGATCGCCAAGGATGACGATTGGCAGAACTCTTACAACGCGCGGCTGGCGTTCGCCTTTCAGCCCATCGATCATTTGCTCATCACGCCATCGTTTTACTACCAGGATATCTATATCAACGATTCGCAGACGTACTGGGAGTACTTGTCGAATCCCAGCGAGCACCAGTTCAACAACGGCGCACCGGTCACGGCTCCCTTCAAGGCGGTCAGTTACCTGCCCGCGCTCAACATCAATTACGCGACCGACTATTTCACCGTCACCTCCAACACCTCTTATTACGAGCAAGACAACCAAAATAATCGGGACTTGTCGGCCCTGATCCCCAACGACCTTGGGATTGCGATCAGCCCCACACACCCGGTCCCTGGAGATCCGGATTATAGAAGCCAGGATCTATTTGTGACTTCGCAGAAGGCCTTCACCCAAGAGGTCCGCATTCAGTCGAATAATATCGACTCGCGCTTCACGTGGTTGGCGGGCGTCTTCTACCAGAGTGAGCATCAGTCGTCGAACCAATATGTTCCCGACACACCGGCGGCTTTTGACCAGTTGGTACAGATTGCGCTGGGAGGAACGACCCAGCAAATTTTCGGCATGGGTCTCGCCGACGGGATCTACAGCTACCGATCCATCATCAATTCCTTCGACAAGCAGATCGCCGGCTTCGGCGAGGCCAGCTTCAAAGTTGTCGGCGGCTTGACCGTGACCGCGGGCATCAGAGCACAGCGATCGACGTTCAGTTTTGTCAATCGGAGCGACGGCCCGTTCAATGGCGGCCTTACCGTGGTCCCTGGGAATGAGTCGGAAACACCGGTGATACCGAAGTATGGCGTCTCGTACCAAATCAATCCCGACAACCTGGTGTATGCCAGCGCGGCCAAGGGATTTCGCACCGGTGGCGCCAATCCTGCCATTCCGGCGCGCTGCAACGCGGATCTTGCCTCGCTTGGTTATACCTCCGCGCCGGATTCCTATAAGTCAGATTCCGTCTGGAGCTACGAGGTGGGTTCGAAAAACCGCTTGATCGGCGGGCGCTTGCGTTTGGAATCCAGCATCTTCGATGTGAAGTGGAGCGGGATTCAGCAACAGGTCATTCTCGGCACCGGCTGCGGTTTGGACTTCGTGGCCAATCTAGGCAAGGCCACCAGCCGGGGTTTTGATTTCCAGGGCGAGTTCCTCGCAACGGATCACCTGACCACCGGCCTTAGCTTGGGCTACAACCATGCGGTCTTCGATGAATCGATCCTGTCCCCGCCCGATCCGGTAACCGGCATTCGCCCGGTGCTGGTCCGCGCCGGAAACTCCCTGGGCGTCAATCCCTGGACAGTTGCGATGAACGCACAATATGACTTCGTCGCCTGGGGACACAATGGCTACGTGCGCGCGGACGATCAATTCGCGAGCCGGCAGTCAACCCCGACGCCCTCCGAGGATCCCGGCAATGAGACCTATTCGGCCGGGTTGGTCGCGATGCCGCAGACGAATCTGCTTGCCCTGCGGCTGGGCGTAAGGTTCTCGAACGGCATCGACCTTTCCCTCTTCGCCAAGAACGTCTTCGATTCTCATCCCGTCTTGAGCCGCAATCAAACCGGGTCGAACATCGATACGATCTACGTGGATCGCACCTTCAGGCCACGTACCATCGGGATCACCCTGACCTCGAGGCATTAACGCGACCCGCTCCAGTGAGTTGGGTTCTTGTAGACTGAGGCGCCGCGCACTCGTTACGAAATGGGGAATTGAAAATGACCGGTTTTAATCCGAAATTTCTGCTGCCATTGATTCCAGCCGCCTTTCTGGCGTGCGGCACTTCGCCCGCCGCAGCAGCGAGTTGTGAAGATCTGGCGCGGGTCGCGGTGCCGAACACCACAATCACACTGGCTCAATCCGTTGCCGCCGGTGCGTTCACCCCGCCCGTTCCCTCCTGGGCCAGCGCGTTCATGCACCCGACGCCGGTTCCGACAGCCTTTTGCCGAGTTGGCGGGCACATCCGGCCGACTAAAGATTCGGATATCAAGTTTGAAGTGTGGCTTCCAGCCTCAGGCTGGACTGGGCGCTACGAATCGGTCGGCAACGGCGGCTTCGCCGGATCGATTCGTTATGACTCCATGCTCAATCCTTTGCTGGGCGGGTCCGCGGTTGCATCGACCGACGACGGTCATGACGCTCCGGCGATTGGTCCCACGAGCGCCGATTGGGCCTTCGGCCATCCGGAAAAAATCATCGACCATGGCCACCGCGCGGTCCACCTCACCGCCATAGCGGCCAAGGCCATTACCGCCGCGTTCTATGGCAGCGAACCGGCACATTCCTACTTCGTGGGATGTTCAAAAGGCGGTCAGGAAGGCTTCATGGAAGCGCAACGCTATCCCGAGGACTTTGACGGCATTGTCAGCGGCGCCGCCGCGAACCAATGGACGGATCTTTTTTCAAGCTTCATGTGGACCGAAAACCTCAACTTGACCAATCGGGAGAGCTATCTTTCGCCGGACGATCTGGCCAGGATCGGGGCCGCCGTCTCTGCGGCCTGCGATACGGGCGCAGCGAAGTCGGGCTTTGTCAGTGATCCGCTGCGATGTGAAGTGGCGCCCGCCGCGATCGGACTCACGCCCGCAAAGCTGCGAACGTTTGAGTCCATCCACCAAGGACCCAAGGATCGCTCCGGGAAGCCGACCTACGCGGGCCAGGCCTACGGCAGCGAAAACCCTGGGTGGAGCGACACCATCAGCGCTGCCAATTTTGAGGCTGCAGAGACGGAAGCGCAGATGAGCATGTACGGCGCGAATTTCTACAGGAATTTCGTCTACCAGGACAAAAAATGGACCTTCCACGGCTTTGACCTCGACAAGGGACGGGCTGATGCCGAGAGGATCATCGGCCCGATCATGAATGCGGAGGACGTGCACTTCGCGAAGTTCAAGGCCCGCCGCGGCAAGTTGCTTCAATATGCCGGCATGGTGGATTCCATCGTCACGCCCTTGAGCTCGGTGAAGTTCTATCAGGCCGTCGTGGCGGCCCAGGGGCAAAAATCCGACCCGGCAGCACTCGCCCGCACGCAAGAGTTTTATCGGCTTTTCCTGGCTCCCGGCGTGGGCCACTGCGGGGGCGGTCCCGGTCCCAATCAATTCGGCCAGGGGGGTGGTGTCGGCGATGCCGAGCACGACATGGTGGTCGCGCTCGAGCAATGGGTGGAAAAGGACATACCGCCGACCCGGATAGTGGCCACGAAATTCGTCTCCGATGACAAGACCAAGGGCGTGGCAATGACTCGCCCCTTGTGTCTATTTCCTCAAGTCGCGAAATACAAGGGATCCGGCGCCGTCACCGATGCTGCGAATTTCGTGTGCAGGTCTGACTGAAGGAACCTCGCTGCCCAATCCAGAAAATGCCCAGGACCTGGAGCAGATTGCCGCCGCCTTCCGGTGGAATCTGCCGCAGCGCTACAACATCGGCGTCGATGTCTGCGATAAATGGAGCCATCACCCCGCCCGCGTCGCCTTGATTCACAAGCCGCCTGCCGGCGAGTGCACAGAGTACACTTTTGCCGAGATCCGCCGGCTCTCAAATCAAACAGCCAATTTGCTGTTGAGTGCCGGCCTCCGTCAGGGCGATCGCATTGCAGTTCTTTTGCCGCAGGCGCCCGAGACGGCAATTGCCCACGTGGCGATCTATAAAGTTGGTGCGATCGCCGTGCCGCTATTTGGCTTGTTCGGAACTGAGGCGCTCGAGTACCGGCTCGCCGACAGCGGCGCGAGAGCGGTCATAACGGATCTGGCGGGGGCGGCGAAACTCAAGTCAATCCAACATCGGCTGTCCGAACTGAAAATTATCTACACGATCGATGGCGTTTGCGCGAACTCTGCCGACTTCCAACAAGGTCTATCCTGCCAGAGTGCAGAATTCGAGCCCGTCGCCACCCGTGCCGATGATCCTGCGCTGATCATTTATACGTCCGGCACGACCGGCTCCCCTAAAGGCGCATTGCATGCACACCGAGTTCTTCTCGGCCACCTCCCTGGGGTTGAGCTTTCACACGACTTTGCTCCTCAAAGCGGCGACCGGTTTTGGACTCCGGCGGACTGGGCGTGGATTGGCGGCCTTTACGATGTGTTGATGCCGGCGTGGCATCACGGCCTCACGGTCGTTTCGCATCGCTTCGCCAAATTCGACCCTGAAGCCGCCTTCCAATTGATCGACGATCTGGGCGTACGCAATGCGTTCCTGCCGCCGACCGCGTTGAAAATGATGCGTGCAGTGGCCAATCCTCGCGCGCGTTGGCGTCTCGATATGCGAAGCGTTGCCAGCGGCGGAGAATCACTCGGCCGGGAGCTGCTCGATTGGGGGCGCAAAACGTTCGGGCTGACCATCAATGAATTCTACGGTCAGACCGAGTGCAACATGGTCATCTCCTCATGCGGGCGGATCAAGGCCGCGCATCCGGGACGAATCGGCAAGGCCGTCCCCGGACACCGTGTTGCCATCGTCGATGCGGCCGGCCGCGAAGTGCCTGCAGGCATCAGCGGCAATATTGCCGTCCAACGCCCCGACCCGGTCATGTTCCTGCGGTATTGGAACAACGAAGCGGCGACCGCAGCCAAGTTCGTCGGTAATTGGTTGTTGACCGGAGATCTGGGGGAGCGCGATGACCAAGGCTACATTCGATTCATCGGCCGCGACGATGACGTCATCACGAGCGGCGGCTATCGCATCGGGCCGGGAGAAGTCGAGGACTGCCTGCTTGGCCACCCCGCCGTACGGCTGGCGGCGGTCATTGGCGTACCAGATCCCTTGCGAACGGAAATCGTCAAGGCCTGTATCGTCCTGCACGACGGCATCGACGCAAACGAGATGCTCGTGAGCGAGCTGCAAAACTACGTGAAGTCCCGTCTGTCGGCCCACGAGTATCCACGTCAAATAGAATTCGTAGCCTCGCTGCCGATGACGGCAACCGGAAAAGTCATTCGCCGCGAGCTTCGTAGCAAAGTCACGGCAATTTCTCAAGGTCGGTAAAGACGAATCGAGTAATTTCAGCACGTTGCTTACGCTCGCGACAACAGTACGCGCTGAGACTGCTCGAAGGGCACCCTTGTCTCACGACACTTGCTGGATAGTGATTTAGATTTGACGAGCCTGGCTTGCAGGCTCGTGTTGCGGGGCCCGAGAAATGAGAATACTTCCCGGGCGGCGTAAATCATCGATACACGAGGAACAATCATGACGGACATCAGCCATCGAGTGGGCATTGCTCTTCTATTGATGCTGGTTGGCGCAGGCCTGCTGCCGCGAGCCGCGGCCGGCGCCTCCCCATGCGCTTCCGCACGCACGGCGAAAACGGACATCGTCAAAGTGATGGAGGATATGTTCACGGCGTTTCGCACCGACAACGAGCAGGGGTTCGAGAAGATCAGCACACCCGACTTCTATGCGTACGACGCCGGCATGCGGTTTACTGGGCCGACTCTGTTGGATCTCATCAAGAATGGACATGCCAGCGGGAAGCGATGGGAATGGAGTGTCACGGATCCAGAGGTCCACGTGGCTTGCAATCTCGCATGGATTACCTATGTCAATCAGGGTTCCGTGGAGGACCCCGCCGGACGACAGAACCTGGTGTGGCTGGAATCGGCGATTTTGGATTATTCGAATGCACACTGGCGAATCCGCTTCCTCCACTCGACACGCGCCCAAAAGCCCGGGTAAAAAACTGTTTTTTTCATAGCGGCGGCAGATTCTGCTCGGCGCGGCACGTATTCTGTATGGCCTTCAGCCCGGCTTGATAGTTGCCGTCTGCCGCGAAGTGATGAACTCTTCCGTACGCGGCTGTCTCCCGCTGCTCGCACTGAAGCGCTGCCGTTTCGCGCGTCATTTGCCCGCCGTTGTAACTGACGGATCGCGACGTAACGACACTCGTCGAACCTGCGCGTACCACCGTAACCGAGCGGGCAGAACCGCGCACGGGCGGCCCGTAGTAGGCACGCCATCTCTGCTCGTAATTCGTGAACTCGGTGCTCGCAAAGTTGGCGCCAATCTCGCTCAAGAGGGCCATGTTGGTCCTGAGTGCGGGTTCGGCGGAGACAAAAAAGCGCTTGGCGGTGGCGGATTGATTGAAGGTCGCAATTGCGGGGAGGTATCCCTCGTATTCGCTGTAAAGCGTATCGAGTGCCGTTCCCTCACGCCTTGCGGTGTTTTTCAGGATTGCCGCGGATCCCGGAGCCGAAGGCCCGAGCGCCGGGCCGCCGCCGTCGGTCGCGAATCTCGAGTCAAAGCCGAGCGCCAGCAACTGTTGACGGCGTTTAAGAACGATCTCAGTGGGCTCATCCCCTGTGATGGGTTCTTGCGCCATGAGTGAATCCAGCGCCTGGTTCGAGATCGATTTCAGTTCATTTTGGAATGTGATGTACCGGGCGCCTTCCGAGGAATTGAGGTACTGCAGCATTGCGTCCATGTCCGATTCTTTTGCGTGCAGAGCGTATTCGTGCGCGACTGCTTGATTCGTTTGGAAGGTCGAGGCGCGCAACGCGGCCCCAACATCCTTGCGCAGATCAGATTTGACAAACTCAAGGACGACATACCATTTCGGGTGTTGGGGCGTCCACGCGGGATTCGCGGGGTCCAACTGCTTGACCAGATCGGGGGCGATGAGATTGATGGTGCGTTGTGCCCGAGCTCCCTCAGTACCGGGCGCGGACGTCAATTGCAGCGCCTGCAGTATTTTGAAGGCTTTTGCCTCCAGGGAGCTATCGACAGGTACCGTCGCAGTGACCTTATCCGCGCCGTGCTTCGCAGCGATGGCGCTTTGGACTGGAGCGCTCGGCTCCGGCGAAGTACAGGGCTTGTCGGAATAAGTGTTGGCGCCATTGGCGTCAACACAACGAAAAATGGCTGCGTGACTGTTTCCGACCAGCAGCATGGCGGCCGCAGCAGCTACTGCGCCAGGTGCGAGGTCGAAAAAAGTGCGTCGGCGGCGATCTCTAAGCGTATGCATTTCCATTGCCGGGCGATGAATTCTTCATCAGCCCACTCCAGGTTTCGGCGACCTTACGGATCCCAGCCGACCCGGGCAAGTGCATGGGGCACACTTTTGTGTCAACGATTCTGCTGGACGTGGTTGCCATCGAACGTAAATCGAGGATGTACTGCAAAAAGCGTTGCCCACTCGCCGGTCGAACCGCGGGACTCTAAGAAATTGCCGATCAATTCGATTTGCCTTGCCCGACATTCGGCAGTATTCGGCACGGAAAACGTCAGGCCCTTTACGTAATGCAAGGCCTCTTCCCGATCATCCGCGCTGACCACATTCGCACCCGTCACAATTGCCTGCGTCACAAATCCGTCTCCGTTCACCCAAAATCGAACCTTTAACGCCGCGGCGGCGGGATTGGGTCTCTCGCTGACATCAAAGTTCGGTACGGAGGAATTGCCGGTCAAGTGCGGATGACAATCGGCCAGGATGCGGCCTTCACTCAGCTGCTGAACTTCGACCTCTTGCGCCGGCTCCGCCGGAGAGGCAGCGACGGACACCTGCTGCGCCGGCAGCGCGCGATTCCGATGGCTGAAATGGATCAAAACCGCCAACGAAACGATGATTAGAATAGCGAGCACAATACCTACCCGCAACATTGAGCGGCTCTCAAGTGTGCTCATCGGGATTCCGCGCGGCTGAGTCCAGCCAACATCCATGTCTTCACAGTGCCTTCCGTACCTCAGTATCGTACCAGGAAGGATTACACGTCAGCGCGATTGCCGACCGTAACCCGTGCTCAAAACTTATGAGTCGACAACAGCAGGCTCGTTTCGGTGTTCGAGATTCCGTCGATGAGGCGAATGCGACCCAGGACACGATCGACCGCTGCAAGACTGTCGGCGCGAAGCTCGGCCACGATGTCCCAGCGTCCGTTGGTGGTGTGAAGGGAGCAAACCGCAGGATCGCCGCGCAGTGATCGGAGTACCTCGTCGGTTCGGTTGCCCTCCACCGCCACGGTCATCAATGCTCGAATGGTTTGCTCTTCGACTTGTGGCTTGAGTTTGACCGTGTAGCCAACAATGGTGCCGTCGGCCTCCATGCGTGCGAGCCGATTCTGCACGGTGCCGCGGGCGACTTTGAGGACCTTGGCCAGGGTCGCCACAGGCACTCGCGCGTCCTCGCGCAGCAACGACAGCAATTCCCGATCGGTCGAATCCATCCCAATCTCCTTACGAGGGCGCGCCGGCAGGGGCAGCCTATACAAAACGCCAATTTTAGATAACTATTTGTACAGTATAAGCCACTTATTGATCAACTTTCTGGCTAGCCTTTGGCTCTGCCCTCCCCTGAAACTGGGTGCTTGGCATGTGGGGGAGAGGAATCATGGTCAATTACATTGGAACTGAACGCCTCCGGGCGCTCGTATCGCGTGTCGGTGTTGGCCGTTTCATCGAGGAACTCGCTCAGGAAGTCGCGGCTGACTACCGTCGCTGGGACGAATTTGAGAAATCGGCGCGGCACGCCTGCCATTCGCCCACGGGCGTGATTGAACTCATGCCCGCGACCGATGGGCGTCTCTATTCATTCAAGTACGTCAATGGACACCCCAAGAACACGGCGCAGGGTCTGCTGACAGTGACTGCCTTCGGTGTGCTGGCCGACGTCGCCACCGGCTATCCCGTCCTACTCTCAGAAATGACTTTTATGACGGCCCTGCGCACCGCGGCCGTTTCTGCGCTCGCGGCGACGCGAATGGCGCGTTCCTCGAGCCGGGTCATGGCCGTGATCGGCAATGGCGCGCAAAGTGAATTTCAAATCATCGCGTTCCACCGGATGGTGGGCATTCGCGAAGTACGGCTCTACGACACGGACTCTGAGGCGACGGCCAAACTGGTTCGCAATCTGACGAGACTGCAACTTCCGAATCTCTCCGTCACTCGTTGCAGCAGCACTGCCGAGGCCGTTCGCGTTGCCGACATCGTCACCACCGTGACCGCCGATAAACGCAACGCAACCATCCTGACGCCGCCGATGATCGCGCACGGGATGCATTTGAATGCGGTCGGCGGCGATTGCCCCGGCAAGACGGAACTGCACCCGGATATCCTTCGCTCGGAAGCGGCTCGCATCGTGGTGGAGTTCGAACCGCAGGCCCGCGTCGAGGGCGAGATTCAACAACTCGACGGCGCGGTTCAAGTGAGTGAACTGGCGCATGTCTTGCTGGAAAATCGTCCGGGTCGCTTGGGCGATCACGAAATCACCATCTTCGACTCCGTCGGATTTGCGCTCAGCGACTTCTCCGCACTGCGTTATCTGCTCAAGCTCAATGGCGAGTACCCCGACGGCGGCCAAAGCATCGACCTCATCCCTGAAATGGAAGACCCCAAAGATCTATTTGCCTGCATGGCGAACGAGACCGTGCGCGCACGGCAACGGCGGTTCGCCTGATGGGTGCCGCCAATCGCACGGCGAGCCTCATCGGCGCGCCCACGGACATCGGCGCCAGCGATCGCGGCGCCTCGATGGGACCCGAGGCGCTGCGGGTCGCGGGAATTCACGCGGCCCTGATGCAACGCGGACTCGAGGTGGTGGATTGCGGCAACGTCAGTGGCCCCGCCAATCCGGGGCTGCTCAAAATCGACGGCTACCGCAATTTGGCGCAAGTTACCGCCTGGAATCACGAAGTACACGATGCGGTATATCGAGAGCTGACGGAGCAGCGCCTGCCGATTTTGCTGGGAGGCGATCACTGCTTGAGTATTGGCTCCATCTCAGCAGTCGCACGCCATTGCCGCAATAATCGCAAGCCTTTGCGCGTGCTTTGGTTGGACGCGCATGCCGATTTCAACACGCGTGAACTGTCGCCCAGCGGCAGTCTCCACGGGATGCCGCTGTCGTGCCTGTGCGGATTCGGCCCCCGCGAGTTGCTCCAGATCGGCGGCGCCACGCCGGCGATATCCGCCAAGTGGGTTCGGCAGGTCGGTATCCGCAGCGTCGATACCGGCGAGAGACGTTTTGTGCACGAACAACAATTGGAAGTGTTCGACATGCGTTTCATCGACGAAATGGGCATGCGGCAGACGATGGAGATGGCGTTACAGGATCTGGATGCCGACACTCACCTGCACGTCAGTTTCGATGTCGATTTTCTCGATCCCGAAATCGCTCCGGGGGTCGGCACCACGGTCCCCGGCGGATTGTCCTACCGCGAAGCACAGCTGTGCATGGAAATGATTGCGGACACGGGCCAGATGGCCTCGTTGGATATCATGGAACTGAATCCAGCCCTGGATGTGCGGAACAAGACCGCGGTGCTCGCCGTCGATTTGGTCGAGTCCCTGTTTGGGAAGAGCACTCTGATGCGTAAGCCGCTGTCCTATGCGAACAGGCTGGTAAGCGCTTGAGCGGCGCCGGGCATCAGTTCACAGCCCGTCCCGTACTCGTCCAGTAACCCTTACGTAATTCGGTTTTAAGAATTTTTCCCGCGCCCGACAAAGGCAGCGGCTCATCGCGAAATTCGAAAGTTCTAGGTCTTTTGTAGCGCGCGATCAGGCTGGTGCAGTGCGCGTTCAGCTCATCTTCAGTCGCGCCGCACGACGGTCGAAACCGAATGACGGCATGGACGCGCTCGCCCCATCGATCATCAGGAACACCGATGACCGCACATTCCAGCACCGCAGCGTGCTGGGCGAGAGCATTCTCTACTTCCGCCGAGTACACATTCTCACCGCCGGTAACAATCATGTCTTTGACGCGATCGACGAGAAAGAGAAAGCCGTCAGCGTCGATATAGCCGGCATCACCCGTGCGTACCCAACCATCAACGATGGTCGCAGCCGTCAGCTCGGGTTTTCTCCAGTAACCTTGCATGACGTTTGGGCCGCGGACGAGAATTTCGCCGACGGTGCCCGCGGCGAGCGTCGCGAGTTCGGGATCCACAATACGCAGCTCGACGCCTGGGATAGCCCTGCCCGCCGAGCGCAATTTGCCGGCTGTCACGTGATTTTCATGCGTCAGAAATGTCGCGACAGGGGACAATTCTGTTTGACCGTATGCCTGAGTGATGCGCGCCTTCGGAAACATGTCCACTGTGCGCCTCATCAGTGTCTCTGATATAGGCGAGGCGCCATAAGTCAGACGGAGTATGTGAGGCAACGGCTGTGGGTTTTCCCGCAGATACTGGTCCAACATGCCGATCATCGTCGGCACCAGAAGAACCGAGTTCACGCCGCAAGTCTTGAATGCCTCGACAACCAAAGCCGGATCAAAACGCGAAACAATGGCGTGTGTGCCGCCGATCAGGGTTAGGCCGAGCAGCATGGTCGCATCTGCGAGATGAAACATGGGTGCTACATGCAGATAAACGCAGTCGCGCGGATGCGGCTCAACCGTACAACACGCCAAAAAATTTATGATCAGATTGTCGTGAGAGAGAATGACTCCCTTGGAGGCCCCCGTAGTGCCGCCGGTATAGAAGATGGCCGCGGGCATCTCGCCGGAGCCGCTGTGATCCGCTACCGGCGAGGAGCGGCGGATGATCTCCTCGGCCACAAACTGCCCACGAGCCTCTCCCATATAAATAACGCGATCGCTAAAAGCGGCCGGCAGCTGCTGCACGATTTGAGCGAAGTGCTGATCGACCAGCAGGAGATTGGGCTCGCAGTCGGCAAGCGCTGCGAGATGTTCGGCGGCCGCCCAGCGGGTATTGCAAGGCACCGCGAGACAACCCGCCCAAAAAATCGCGTAATAGGCTTCATAGTAGGCGTCGGAATTCAGCGCGAGGATTGCAATGCGATCGCCCGGCTTCGCACCCATTGCCATCATTCCGGAGGCGAGACGCGCAACGCGATCGATGACCTCGGCGTAGGTCCTTCGCCGATTCCCGAAAATCGTCGCGATTCGAGTGGGATGATGAGCGGCTGATTGCTGAAGACCCATTGTCAGTCGCATTACGCCCTCCCCCGATCTGCCATTACGCAAGCAATTTGCGTGCAATGAGATCTTTCATGATTTCTGTCGTTCCACCGTAGATGCGCTGCACGCGAGAATCTGCGTACAAACGCGCGATGGGGTACTCGACCATGTAGCCGTAACCGCCGAAGAGCTGCAGGCACTCGTCGGTCACCTTGCATTGCTGCTCCGAACACCACCACTTGGCCATGTACGCGGCCTCATCGTCCAGGGTCCCATCGAGCAGGCGCTGCGTACAGTCGTTTACGAAGCTTCGCACCACGTGTGCGATGGTGGCGCATTCTGCAAGCTTGAAGCGAGTGTTTTGAAAATCCGCCAGGGTCTGTCCAAAGGCCTTGCGCTGCTTGCAATACTCAACGGTGAGTTCGACTGCGCGCTCGATCACCGCCGCTGCAGACACAGTCAGCATGAGGCGTTCATACGGCAGCTGGCTCATGAGCTGCCGAAAGCCATGTCCTTCCGCCTCTCCAAGAAGCTGATTTGCCGGGACTTCGACGTTTTCGAAAAACAACTCGGCTGTGTCGGACGCGTGCTGACCGAGCTTTTCAAGGCGCCGACCCACTCGGAAGCCGGGGAGATTTTCGGTTTCGACGACAATCAGGGACACGCCGCGGCTGCCCGCCTCACCGGTGCGCGCCGCCACAACCAGCAGGTTCGCGCTAAAGCCATTGGTGATGAAGGTCTTGGCGCCATTGATCAACCAACGGTCTCCCTCGCGCCGTGCGCTGGTGCGCAGGGCCTTCAAGTCGGATCCGCAGCCCGGTTCGGTGAGCGCAATTCCTGCAAGCATTTCCCCTGTCGCGAGACCAGGAAGCCAGCGGCGCCTCTGCGCTTCAGTGCCGTAGTCCAATATGTAGTGGGAGGCTATCGAGTGCACAGCCGTGTTTGCCGGCAACTCCGCCTTGGCCAGCTCATCTTGGACAACCAACTGGTACGCCAAGGAGGCGCCCGCACCGCCGTATTCTTCAGCGAGTTCGGGAAGCATGAAGCCAAGCTCTCCGAATGGACGCCAAACTGCACGAGGAATGTACCCCTGTGTGCGCCATGACTGAAGATTCGGCGCAAGGACCGAGGCGATGTAGCGACGGACTTGCTCGCGGAACGCCTCGATTTCCTCGTCCATCCATTGATGGCTGTGGAGTTGCGGCAGCACGCTAGATTCCCGTCAGCCCGCCGCTGCATAACAGCGTCTGCCCGCTCACATAGTCCGATTCCGGAATACAGAAAAGGTACACCGCTCCCGCCGCCTCATCGGGCGTGCCGCCGCGGCCCAGCGGAATGCTTCGCTCCAGCGCCGCGAGCAGGTCAGGGTTCAAGCCGACTTTGATGTCGCGGCCGTCGATGTTGGTGGTCGACTCACCTGCCGCCGTGTAAGTGAGGCGAGTCTTGATGAACCCGTAGGCCACGCAATTGACGGTGACATTGATCCGGCCCCACTCCTTCGCCAGTGTTTTGGTCAATCCCTCGATGCCCGCCTTGGCGGTCGAGTAGTTGCTTTGGCCCGCGTTGCCAAAAAGCCCGGCGGCCGACGAAATATTGACGACCTTGCGCATCACCCGGCGGCCGGCCTGGCTCTCAGCCTTGGTCAACGCACGAATCACGGCCTGTGCGGCCCGCAAAATCCGAAATGGCGCGGTCAAATGGCAATCGATGATGGCGTACCACTGCTCGTCGGTCATTTTCTGGATCACGTTGTCCCAGGTATAGCCGGCGTTGTTGACGATGATATCGATGCCCTTGTATTCGTTGACGGCTGCGTTGATAAAGCGATCCGCGAAGTCCGGCGCCGTCACATTGCCTACACACGCGATGGCGACACCGCCAGCCGCGCGGATCGCGCTCACCGCCTCTTGTGCCGGCTCCATGTCCAAGTCGTTGACGACGATCCGGGCGCCTTCGCTTGCGAGCTTGAGCGCAATGGAGCGGCCAATGCCGCGGCCCGAGCCGGTGATCAAGGCGACCTTGCCTTCTAGCTTATTTGTCATGAAATTCCCATGTGCATCAAGGCAATGCGACCAGCGCCTCGCCAACAATTTTTGTTTGGCCGAATTGATTCGCGCTTTGCACTTCGATGCGGACGCAGCGCTCGCGGTTTTGTTCGAGCTTCTCGACAACGCGACCGCCGCATTGCATCGCGTTGCCCAAATGAGTGATCCCCAAAAACCTGACGTCGAAGCGCCTCAAAGTACTTTGCGGGGTCCAGCCGGTAATCAACCTCGCGATCCACGCCATCCCCAACATCCCGTGCGCGAAAACGTCTTGCATGCCGGCGCGGCGCGCAAAATCGGTGTCGATGTGGATCGGATTGTGATCGCCCGATGCGCCTGCGAAAAGCGCGAGCATGGTGCGATCAACGGGGGGCAGTTGCAGAGTCGGCAGCAGGTCGCCGACCTTGACTCCGTCAAAACTGGGAGCGGACATCTAGTTCACTCATGGCGGCAGACGAGGACCGAGCGAAGCTCCGCCACAAGTTCCTCGCGTTGATTGACCGCGCGTGAGGTCTTCACGACAAATTCGAGCGCGCCATTTTTCTTGTCGTAGATTTCGCTTATTTTGGAACGCACCGTGACGGTATCGCCCGCATAAACCGGTCCGTGATAGATGAAGCTCTGTTCGCCGTGCAGTAGTTTGGCGAGGGGGATCTGCAAATCGGCCAGCAATTGAGTGGATGCGCCCGAGTCCAGTTCCGCCGCCATCAGGAAGGTCGGCGGTGCCGGGATATCGCCGTATCCCGCCGCCCGCGCGGCCGCCGCATCCAGATACTCCGGCCGGGTCTCGCCGGTGGCCTTAGCGAAGAACTGCAGGCGACTTCGCTCAATCGCCAAGATCGATGCCGGCAGCTCATGGCCGATCCATTTCCTGTCGATCATCGAGAGACCTCGGCGATGCGCTCATATAGGGTCACGACGCAAGCACCGCCAACGCCAAGGTTGTGCTGCAAAGCCAGCCGCGCCCCCTCCACTTGCCGCTTGTCGGCAGTGCCGCGCAGTTGATGGACGAGCTCAGTGCACTGGGCAAGCCCCGTGGCGCCGAGCGGATGCCCCTTGCTCAACAATCCGCCGGACGGGTTGGTTACAAACTTACCGCCGTAGGTATTGTCGCCGTCGCAGACGAACTTCTCGGCGCCGCCTTTGGGGCAAAGGCCCAGCGATTCGTAGCTAATGAGTTCGTTTTGCGCAAAGCAGTCGTGGAGCTCGACCACGTCGATGTCGTCCGGGCCAATCCCGGCGGCCTCGTAGACCTGCCGCGCCGCTTCTTGCGCCATGCTAAAGCCCACGACCTCGCGCATGTCACGAGCCTCAAAGGTGACAGGTTGATCGGTGGTCATGGCCTGTGCCTTGATTCGCACCTGCGCATCTATGCCGTGGCGCCGTGCAAACGCCGGGGAACAAACGATTGCTGCCGCGGCGCCGCAAGTCGGCGGACAAGCCATCAACCTTGTCATCACCTCAGGCCACAAAGCGGGAGAAGCCAGCACATCCTCCTCCGTGATTACTGTTTTGAAGAGCGCCAGAGGATTGTTTGCCGCATGTCGACTCGCTTTCGCGCGAATCTTCGCGAATGTCGACAGCCGAGTCCCGAATTCCTTCATGTGCGCAAGGCCAGCGCCCCCGAAGTAGCGCAAAGCCGTGGGCATCTCTTCGTGGCCGACCAATTCATCAGTCGCTCGGTCGAAGCGCTCGAACGGCGTGGACCGATCTTTGAATAAGGCGCTAATCGCGCCCGGACTCATCTGTTCGAAACCTAGGGCCAACACACATTCTGCGGCGCCGTTTGCAACCGCCTGACGTCCGAGAAATAGCGCTGTCGAGCCGGTGGAACAGTTGTTGTTGACGTTGAAGATCGGAATGCCGGTCATGCCCACTTCGTACAAAGCGCGCTGACCGGCGGTCGAGTCGCCATAAACGTAACCCGCGTAGGCCTGCTCGATGAGCTCATAGCCGATGCCCGCATCGGACAGCGCCGCCCGCGTGGCAGTGGATGCCATTTTTGGATAGGAGTCCCCCAATCCGGGCTTGGTAAACGGAATCATGCCTACGCCGGCAATCACCACATCTCGATTCATTGCCGATACTCCGTTACTTCTCGTCGCAGCCGAAGGAAGCCTTCAGTTCAGTGAGAGTTTCGGGCTGCCGGACTCTCGCAACGGTTTTCGTCATCTGAAGATGCGCCGCGATTTGAAGCAGCCATCTTGGGATACGCGCATATCAATTGAGCCTTGCTCGATGGTTCGAGGCTCGAATCATATGCCGGAGCAAGCGCATTCTCCGTGTGCCTTGCGAGCAGTTCCTCCGGAGCAATTCCCGTTTCGACCCACCGCTCGAGTGCGACAGACAAATCCTCGCGCGGATCCGTTGCCTTGGTTGGAACGCCATATTGCCCGAAGGAATTGGGACCCGGACCGCCCAGACAATGCTGCACGCCTGGCAGCATGAACAAGCGGACCATCTTGTCGGCGTCCTTGGCGCCCATGGTTGTGCGGACACGCTCAAAGTATTGAACAGTGCGTAGCGGCGGCAGTCCAGGATCGGCCCACCCATGCCAGAGAATCAATTTTCCGCCGCGATCGGCGAAGGGCTTCAGGTTCGCATCGGTCGCATCGATGATGGGGCCGAGTTCGGACTTGAAAGCGGCAAAGTCGCGGTCAAAATCGAAATGCTCGAGGTCCGTTTTGAGCGTGGTGGTGAAATAGGCCAGCATCTCTCGCGGATATCGTTCCTGATGACTGGTTCCATTCGCCTGAGGCAGCATCCAACCATCCCAACCGTTGCCAGGCGGTACGCCGACTTCAGCTCCGGAGGCAGAAAAGCCAGGATAAATGGCTTCGCCTCTGGCGTTGTGCGGACCGGCGTAGATCTTGCGCAACGTGTCGAGTTGCGGTGCGGTCAGGCACGAATCGGCGTCGCCGTTGGAGCACAGCAGTACCTTGGGATCGAACCTGCAGGTTTGAGGATTTTCGACAAATTGACCGTTACGGCTGCAGGCTTTGAGCACGGCAGCCTGTATCACCGGAACTTTGGCGATTGGAATGGCGGCACCCGGCGTACGCAGTGCCCGGGTGTTCCAGATGAAATTGGCGGCGACGCCGGTCCAGTCGTAGGCAGGTGCGCCCGCGATGATGCCGTCATAGTCTTGCGGATAGCGCTGCGCCTCCATGAGGCCCTGACGACCGCCATTGGAGCACGAGGTGAAGTACGCTCGGGTGGGCGGCTTGCCGTAAAAGGCGGCGGCGATAGCCTTGGCATTCACCGTCGATAAGTGGATCGCGCGGTATCCATAGTCTTTGAGCCGCTCCGGATGTCCCTGGGCCCAGCTGCCATCCTCCGCGCCTCCCGTGTGACCGGTATCCGTGGAGACGCCGACTGCGCCTCGCTGCACCGCCCCGGCGAGCCCCGGCACATAAGACACTCCGCCGGCGAAACCGCCATTGCCGGCGCCATACAACCGGCCGGTCCATCCCGTCAAAGGCAGCCAAACCTCAAAGTGAATATCCGAATCGGGCGTGGGCGAAATGCGCCCATGGACTCGACAGGCGGCCGGTACTGGGACCTCGATCGGCAATCCATCGGACTTGAACGGACCAGCATTTGCCGCTTTCGCTGAGGTGATGGAGGTATCCGCCAGCGCCAGCTTCGCGAGCGCCGCGCACCGGGCCGATGAATCGGCATCCGGTTCCGCGGCCGGTGCTGCCGACGCGTGGGTCGCAACCGGGGTCGCATTGAGCTGGCGCACGAAGAAATCGGCCATCGCCTTGTACGCCTCATCCGATTCCGGCGTATCCAGATACGTCCAAAATGCATGGGGCAGCCCGTCATAAACGATCAAGTGACTGCGCACACCGTCTCGATCCAATCGACGGCACAAATTGACCGTGCCGCTCTGAAGCACATCCCGTCCGCTGGTCACGCACAACGTGGGTGGGAAACCCGTCAGGTCGCCATAGATGGGCGAGATGGCCGGATTCGTCAGCGGCGTCGAACCCGCATACGCCGCCAACACTGCGGCGTAGTCCTGCGTGCCGACCTGAAGCGGGAACAGCCGCGCGGAGTCGCCCATGCGGGCAAGATCGGTATCGCCGGAAAAGACACCGAGCGCGGCCGGCACGGGAAGCTTTTCGGCGATGATGCGCGCAATCAGTTCGGGCCCCAACACGGCGCCGGCGGAAGTGCCGTAAACCGCAATGTCCTTCGCCTGATGGGACTTGAGCAGGACGCGATAAACGGCCAGCGCGTCATTCACCGCGGCCGGGAACGGGTTCTCCGGCGCCAGCCGATACCGCACGGCCACGACCGGAATACCGGTCAGCGCTGCGATCGGAATATTTTCCGTCAAGGAACCGGAATCGAGTTGAAAGCCTCCGCCATGCAGGTTGAGAAAAATCCGCCGGGCGTCGGCTTTCGCCTCCGGTGAAATCTTTCTGACGGGCACGCCGGCGATGACGTCATCGGTAATGGTCACTGCGTACTTGGTTTTTTGCCGCGCCGACCAAACCTGTTGGAACTGATCGGCAAAAGCCCGCATTTGCGCCACGGTCATCGGTGCGCCAGCCGGCGCACTCGCCGCTCCCGCGAGCTGAGCGCGCGCCTGCTCGCTGAGGCTATCAGGCAGGGGCGGCAACGGGATGGCTTGCGAGAAAGCCTGCGCACACAGAGTCATGAGGCAGGCGATACGCGTCAACGATGGGTGGGTATTCATATGCTAATTCCCGAACGCGTAGCGGAGCTGTACACCGTACATGCGGGGAGGCCCATAAGTACGGGTGACAAAACCGAATGAGCTGAAGGCGTCGAACTGGCCGATGGGATAGGTCTTGTTCGCCAGATTCGTCGCAAACAACGACAGGTCGACTGAACTCTGGAAGACGCCGCGCCAGTCGAGACGCGCATTGACCAGGCCGTAACCGGGCATATAGGGATACACGGTTTGATTGGTCTGCGAGATCGATTGCGCGCTTTGATAACTGTAAATGCCCATGATTCCCACATCGCCGACCGATTTGCTGAGCGGCAATCGATAGCGGGCGCTGAACGAAACCTTGTTTCTGGACAAGTACGGAAAAGGCGCTCCTTCCAAAATCAACACCGCCTGAGCATTGTCCACCTTGGTGTATTTGGAGTCGGTATATGCGTAAAGAGTCGACAGTTCGACGCTGGGGATCGGCAACAGCAATCCTTCGAACTCAAAGCCCGAGATCCTGCCTTCCGCGGCGTTATTGGTGACATTGATGAGCACGCCGTTGGATACGACGTTGGTCGTTCTTTGTATATTGGTGTACTTGCCGCTGTATACATCCGCATTGATCCGCGCCGACATGTCGCCGCTGCGAAATTCGGATTTGATTCCCACTTCGACGTCCTGCAATTTTTCCGGTTCAAACGTGGCAAAAGGCGACCCCGGGGGCAATTGCGTGTTCAGCCCGCCCGCCTTGTGCGCGCTGCGCGTCGCGACATACGTCAGGACGTCGGGATTCCACCGGTAATCCAGTCCAAAAGTATAGCTGCCGTAATTCCACTCGCCGGTTCCGCTCACGGGGGGAGGCACCGCAATGAGACTGAACGAGGACAATTCGTCGTGGGTGTAACGATAACCGCCCGTCACGCTGAGACCGGTGAGCGCCGGCGAAAGCTTCCCCAAGTCGTAGGTCAATTGCGTAAAGCCTGCCCGGCTGCGCGTGCCTTGAGTCACTTCCGCGAGTATCGGACCACCCAACAATACGGACAGGGGGAAATAATCGAACTGACCAATGCCGACCTCGGTTGGCCATTGCCGGTCGATAAATCCACCGATCACGTATTGCAGGCCGCCGTCGAACGCCCGCCCCTGCAATTGCAGTTCTTCGGTGAAGTACGTTTCGGCCACGGTCGGCGTATTGCCGCTGGTCTGCCCGGCGATCGCATTCACGGTCGCGTCGTAATCGTAACCGTAGGCAAATGAGGCCTTCGAATAGCTGATGATATTTTTTACTTTCAGCGCATCGGAGAACGAATAACTGGTGGTGTTGATGAGCTGATTGTAGTTGGCTCGATCGAATTCGTTGATGTTGACTGCGATATTGCGTGGCCCCCGCGCGAGCTGCTCGCCGAGAAGCGTCATGACGTTGGGAAAAAAAGTGATTATCGAAAACGGCGCTTGTCCAGCGTTCGGATTGAATGCAATCTCCGAGGTGCCGGGTCCGTCGTCGCTCGAGTGGTAGTAACGGTACAGCGTGTAGTTTTCCAGACCTTCGATGGGGCGAAGCAGCAGCCCAACCCGAAAGGACTCATAGGCCATGTTGTCGTACTTCTTCCCCGGAAACAGCGGTCCAACATCAGTGGTGTAGCCGTCGCGGCGCGCGACTGTACCTGCCACGCGCAGCAGGACCTTGTCGTCGAGTATCGGCAGATTGATCGCCCCTTCAAATTCATGATCGTTGAAGTTGCCGGCCTGGACCTGAAGGTAGCCGCCAAACTTATCCGTGGGTTTCTGCGGCTCGAACAGCACGTTGCCGCCGGTGGCATTCTTGCCGAATAGCGTGCCTTGCGGACCCTTGAGCACCTGCACGCTGGCCAGATCGAAATACGTGCCTGAACGGCCATCGATCGCGATCAATCCATTGGGCACTTCCGAAAAGTAACCGATGGTGCCCGGAGTGGCGCCGAACGCCGGCCCCTGGCCGCGGATGGCAAAACCGCCGGTTTCGGCCGGTTGGCCGCTGGCGATGGCCACCAGCGACGGGGTGTTGTTCGCCAGGGAGAGTTGATCGGTGATGTTATGGGATTTCACGTCGCGCGCGGAGTACGCTGTGATCGAAGCCGGTACCGATTGGGCGCGTTCTTCGCGTCGCCGCGCGGTCACCACGATCTCCTCGAGAGCGCTCACCGGGCGGTCCTCTGCCTTGAGTGGCGAGGGACTGCTGCTGTCCTCCGGGGTCCCGGACACAGTCCCGAGCGAGGCAATATGCCCGGAGGTCCCATTGCCGCTTTGGCGCGTCGAGGCGTTGCCGTGGCCTTCCCGCCGAATGCTGACCGTACCCTGATTGACCGTCTCGTATTCCAGCTGCGTTCCCAGCAGCAGGTGCGACAGAGCCTTGCCCGCGGCGAAGGACCCCTTCACACCGGCTGACTGCTTGCGATCGACGATGTCGGCCGCGCTGGTGACCTGTATGCCCGATTGCGCCGAAAACTTGAGCAGCGCACCCGGAAGCGGCCCCGCCGGTATGTCAAATTGAATGACGGTGTCCAAACCAGTGGCGCCAAAGCTCGTTTGGCTGCCCGCGCCAAAGAGCAACAGCACTGCCACGCACATCGTCGCGACGCGATAGATCATGGATTTCCCCCGTTCGTACTTATTTGTCCATGCTTAGACGAATAGCCCGGCGAAAATTGCAATCTCGGCCGATCGCGCGCATTAATTGCAAAATTCCGGGGGTTATTCGTCTAAGCAGCATGGGCCATGAATTCCCTAAATCGGCCGATTCCCTAGAAGTGCCGGATGCTGCTGCGCACTCAGAGCTGATTGAGCGTCTGTTCCGCGAGCATAACGAAGCTTTGCTTCGATTCCTGCATACACGCCTGCGTTCTGCACAAGAGGCCCGCGATGTTGCGCAGGAAGCCTATGTGCGGCTGTTGAGTCTGCATGAACCCGGAGCCGTCAGCTATCTGCGGGCATTTCTGTTTCAAACGGCCGCCAACCTCGCGCTCGATCGCTTGAGACGCGATCAAGTCCATCACCGAGCGACGGCGCAGCCCATATTCAGTGAGTTGGTCGACAGCCGAACGCCTGAGCGTCGTCTGGCGGGCGCCCAGGAAATCGAGAAGCTGCAGGACCTATTGCGATCGCTTCCTGCGAAATGCCAGCGCGCCTTTCTGCTCAATCGATGTTACGGCATGGATTTCGACGCGGTCGGCAACCACATGGGCTTGAAACCACGCATGGTGCGAACTTACGTGGTTCGAGCTCTATTGTTTTTAAGGTCTCGAATGGATGAGGAATCGACCAGTGATCAGTGAAGGTCGGATCGACCCGGAAAGCGACCCAACTCATGCAAACGCAGCCGATTGGTTTGCGCGGCTGCACGATGCGGAAATATCCGTTGAGGAGACCATGGAGTGGCAGCGATTGATGGCGACCGACCCGCAATTTGCGGTCGCCTATGCGCGCATTGAAGAGGTCTGGAACGCCTTTGGCGGTATTTCCGATCCCACGTTCATGAACAGCGACGCCGAGAAGCACGATCGTTATGACGGCTCGATTCCTGTTTCGCGTTGGCTCGCGGCGAAAAGCGCATGGCGCATTCCAAAACGATACCCGGCGCTGTTGGCCGCCTCCTTGGCCTGCGTGACGATCGCGGCCTACTGGGTCATTTCAGGGATCTCGACGCCTGTTCGGATTCTTCAAACTGCTGCCGGTCAAAATCAGGCATTCATTTTGACGGACGGCTCCCGATTGAATCTCGGCGCAGACACGCGGATCGAGGTCCGATTCAACGCAAGCTCCCGGCAGATCAATCTCGCGCGAGGCGAGGCATTCTTTGTCGTGGCGAAGGATCATGCGCGTCCTTTCACGGTGCGTGCGGGAGAAGCGAGCGTCACTGCCGTGGGTACCCAGTTCAGCGTCAATCGAGGCGCAAGCCAGGTGGTCGTCGCCGTCATCGAGGGCCAGGTTCTCGTGTCTTCGGGCGCGGCTCCTGACATGCAGAGCGCCGCAGAAGCGCGTCAGTTGGCGGCCGGTGAGCAAGTTTTGGTCGCAACCAGCGGCAAGACACCCGGAACTCTCAATCACGTCACCGTCGCGATTGGTTGGCAGGATGGACGCCTGGCTTTTCAAAGCGAACCCTTGAGCCGGGTTTTACAGGATGTAAATCGTTATGCACCGAAACCGATCTCGGTCGACGACCCCTCGCTTGGAGACCTGATGGTGACAGGCACGGCCGCGCGAGATGATTTGGCCGGCTGGCTCGAGAGTCTGGAAAGGGTGTTTCCCGTACGCATCGTCGAGGAACAGCAGCACATCACCATTCGGTCTCGGTAGTTCATGCGACTCACCATCGCAGCAGGCCTGTTGGTCGGCACAGTGGCGCTGGCCGGCGTCGAGCCGTCGGGAACTGTTTCATTTCCAGCGGGCAAGATTTCTTTTTCCGCCCTTGCCTCGGAGGAGGCTCGATCCAAGTTCACGGAAATCCTGAGCCGCCCCACCGGGCCGCCCGCGGGCAGCTCAATTGAAACCACCCGTCGTTTCTATGACGACTTCAATTCCGCCCTCGTCGAGCAGATGCGGGTTCGCTTTGAGGTTGTCATCAAACCGGAAACCATCGGCGGCATCAAAGCCGACGTGGTCACGCCGGTTCGCGGCGTTTCCCCCGTAAACAAAAATCGCGTGCTGATCAATCTGCATGGCGGCGGCTTCATGTGGGGCGCCCACAGCGGCGGCTTGGTTGAGTCGATCCCGATAGCCGGCGCCGGCAGGATCAAGGTGATTACCATCGACTACCGGGAGGCGCCTGAATACTCGTTTCCCGCGGCCAGTGAAGACGTTGCAGCCGTCTACACTGCTCTCTTGAAGACCTATAAGGCCCGCGATATCGGCATCTACGGGGGTTCCGCCGGCGGAATTCTGTCCGCCGAGTCGGTCGCATGGTTCAGCACGCATGGACTGCCGATGCCCGGCGCTATCGGTACCTTCTGTGGATCAATAACGGATGTACAAGGCGATTCGGCCTTCGTCGCGCCCATTCTCACAGGCCAGCCGATGGCGGAAAAGCCGCTATCGCTGTTTGATTTTCCCTACTTCAAGGGAGTCAGTTCGAAGGATCCATTGGCGCTTCCCGGCAACTCACCGGCGCTGCTCGCGAAATTCCCACCAACACTGCTGATCAGCGGATCCCGCGATTTCGCTCTGAGCTCGGTGCTGCGCAGCCACGCGTTGTTGGATCAGGCCCATGTGGAAACGGAGCTGCACGTTTACGAAGGAATGTGGCACGGGTTTTTCGTCTACCCGAATTTGCCTGAATCGCTCGCAGTCTATGGCGTCATCGTGCGGTTCTTCGAACGCCATTTAGGCGGCTGATCATCCGTGCGTGACGGAGTCACTCGAACCAGCCCTGCAGCGTGAAGCGCGCGCCGCGGGCAAGGTACGCCGGAATCACGGAGTTGTGCGTCTCGTCGGCAAACACGACTCGCTGCACTTTGAGCCCATAGGGCGCCAGGCCGGTAAGGTCTCGCGCCAGGTCGGCGGAATTGGCCACCTGCTTCGCATCGCGCATCAGCTTGTCCGCGTCGAGCTTCATCGCGGCGCCCAGCCGAATTTCCTCCGGGCTGCCGAGGGCTTCGAGTTCCCCGACGGTTATCAGGAGCCGTTTCGGCACGCGCGTCTTCTCTTGAGACGCTCTGAAGGCGGCAACTTCGCGAAGTATTGATTTCTTGCCCCACCAGATCGAAGGGCTGCCCGCAATGAAGGTGTCGAAGGCATCGCTCCGTGAAAACAACGCGTGCAGCACGAACAATCCGCCCAGGGAATGTCCGAACAGGGCCTGTCGACTGGGATCGACTGCGGCCGCCTTCGCGATCGCGGGTTTGAGTTCGTCAATGATGAAACTCAAGAAGGCATCGTTGCCGCCGGTTGCACCCCATCCCGCCGGCGGCCCAGCCGGCAGGTCTTTCGGATCGGTGGCGGGCGTCAGATCATAAGAACGGTTCTCGCTTTCCGCATCGCTCGCGTACCCCACACCGACTATGACGACAGGTCCGAACATCTGTCCTTGGTTTCGCACGGTATCGACCAACGTGGCAAAAGCCGTGCTGGGATCCAACACATACATGACCGGATAGCCGTGTTCGGGCGGCGCCCCACTTGGGCGAGCCATAGAGACTTCGAAGATGCGGCCGGCTTTGGAGCGCATGGTCCACTGCTCGGCTTTTTCCATGGCGACCGGACGGGGGCGGCTTTGTTCAGCGTTGACCGGCTGCGATACCGGTGCGTCTGCAAATACTGCAGCAGGCCAAAGTGCGATGACGGCAATAACGCCCAGGGCAATCGGCTTTTTCATTATTGTTGCTCGAATTATTTACTTTCCCGGAGATTTTACTCACAAAACCCGCAATTCAGCACGCCGGCGTTCTTGTAGACTTAAAAGCGCGGCGCATTCGTCATGAAATGGGGAAATAAAATGAAAGGTTCCAATCTGAAGTTCCTGCTGCCATGGATTCCAGCCGCGTTGCTGGCTTGCGGAGCATTGCCCGCCGCCGCCGCGAGTTGTGAAGATCTGACGCGGGTCGCGGTGCCGAACACCACAATCACTCTGGCGCAATCCGTCGCCGCCGGTGCTTTCACCCCGCCCGTTCCTGACTGGGCCCGCGCGTTCATGCGGCCGGCGCCCGTTCCCGCGGCCTTTTGCCGGGTTGGCGGGTACATCCGGCCGACCAAGGATTCAGATATCAAGTTCGAAGTCTGGCTTCCGCTCACCGGCTGGACCGGCCGCTACGAATCGGTCGGCAACGGCGGCTTCGCCGGATCGATTCGGTATGATTCCATGCCAAACCCTTTACTAAGCGGCTCGGTAGTTGCTTCGACCGACGATGGCCACGACGGCCCTGCGATTGGTCCTTCGAGCGCAGATTGGGCCTTTGGTCATCCGGAAAAAATCCGCGACTATGGCCATCGCGCGGTTCACCTCACTGCGGTCGCGGCGAAGGCGATTACAGCCGCATTCTATGGTCGGCCGCCGGCACATTCTTACTTCGTAGGATGTTCAAAAGGCGGTCAGGAAGGCCTCATGGAAGCGCAGCGCTACCCCGAGGACTTTGACGGCATTGTCAGCGGCGCCGCCGCGAATCGGTGGACGAATCTTTTTTCAAGTTTCATGTGGACCGAGAATCTCAACCTGGCGAATCGAGACAGCTATCTTTCGACGCAAGACCTGGCCAAGATCGGCGCCGCCGTCTCCGCGGCCTGCGATACAACGGGTGGAGTGAAGTCCGGGTTTGTCAGCGATCCACTGCGGTGTGAGGTGGCGCATTCCTCGATTGGGCTCACACCCGCCAAGCTGCGAGTCTTTGAGTCCATCCATCAAGGACCCAAGGATCGCACGGGGAAGCCAACCTACGCGGGCCAAGCCTACGGCAGCGAGAACCCTGGCTGGGCCGACACCATCAGCGGCAGCAGTTTCGAAGCCGCAGACACGGAAGCGCAGATGAGCATGTACGGCGGCAATTTCTTCAGAAATTTCGTCTACCAGGACAAGAAATGGAGCTTCCACGGCTTTGACCTCGACAAGGGACGGGCTGACGCCGAGAGGATCGTCGGCCACGTCATGAACGCGGACGACGTGCATTTCACCAAGTTCAAGGCGCGCCACGGCAAGTTGATTCAATATGCCGGCATGGTGGATTCCATCGTCACCCCGCTGAGCTCGGTGAAATACTATGAAGCGGTTGTGGCCGCTCAGGGGCAGAAATCCGATCCCGCAGCGCTCGCGCGCACGCAAGAGTTTTATCGGCTGTTCCTCGCCCCGGGCGTAGGCCATTGCGGCGGCGGTTCAGGCCCCAATCAATTCGGCCAGGCGGGTGGTGGCGGCGACGCGGAGCACGACATGGTGGTCGCGCTCGAGCAATGGGTCGAAAAGGACGTGCCCCCGACCCGCATAGTGGCCACGAAATTCGTCTCGGATGACAAGGCGAAGGGCGTGGCAATGACTCGCCCCTTGTGTCTATTTCCCCAAGTCGCGAAGTACAAGGGATCCGGCGCAGTCACTGACGCCGCGAACTTTGTATGCGCCGCTGACTAGCAAAACCGGCCCTTCAGCCGGTCAGATATCCGACTACGAGGCGTGTGGTCTCCTCGACGAGCCCTTCCATCGCCTCGTCCGAGACGATCTTATGGTGCAATACCGCCGTGTGCGTCAGCGCCTCGATTGATGTGACGCATACAAATGCAGCCAGGCCGAGGTCGACAGCACGAATCTCATCTCGGCGGCGCTCGAGGTAAGCCGCGAACAGAGCATAGTTTTGCCGGTTGAAGGTTTCTACGTTCTCAAGCCTCCCCACGCGCGGAATTTGCTCTGCCAGCACAAGATGTAGTTTGGGGTCGATGCGATGCGCCTTGACCGCCACCGCGACCAGCTTTCGCACCGCCTGCTCCAATGGAAGATTTACCGCCTCCGCCAGTTCGCCCTGAACGGCCTGCATGACTTCCTGGTTGTGGCGATCGATGAGGGCAGCAACGAGCGCTTCCTTGCTGGGGAAGTATTGGTACAGCGAACCCACGCTCACGCCCGCCACTTCGGCGATGCGGTTCGTGCTGGCCTTGTCGAACCCCTCCCTGACCAAAATGCGAGCTGTCGCCTCAAGAAGCGAGTTGACCGTGGCACGCGACCGCCTCTGCGAAGCGGATTTCCTGGGATTTGCGCGCATCTTCCTGGCCACGGCTATCGCTCCAAAATGCGAGTATCAAAAGCGAGTGATCGCTCATATTCTGTACCGCATGGAACCCAAAGCGCAAATTTCTTAAGAGCGAGCAATCACGACATGCACGACACACTGCAATCCTTGTTCGAATACAAAGTCTGGGCGAACGATGAGCTATTGACCGCTTTGGCAAAGCTCGGCGCCGAGTCCCCCATAATGCCATTGGCCGTCAAAGCCTTGAGCCACACCCATGTCGTCGACCAGATCTTTGCCGCGCATCTGAGGCGAAAGAATCACGCGTATACGTCCGCCAACTTGAGCCAATTGCCCATGCTGGAGACTTTGTCCGCAGACATCAGAGCCGGCGATCGGGAGTATGTCGATTACGTGTCGGCGCTCGATCGCGGCCAATTGGCGGAGCGCATCGACTTCGCGTTTACGGACGGCGCGCCGGGCCGCATGTCGCGCGAGGAAATGCTCATGCATGTGATCACCCACGGCGTAGGCCACCGGGGGCAGGTCAGCGCGCTCATGCTGCTCAATTCCGTCGCGCCGGCGAAGGATGGTTTCACGACCTATCTGCACCATGCCGAGGCCTTGACGAGAAGGCGGACCGGCACGTGAATGCTCACTTCATGTGAATCTATATCCCCGAGGCGCGCTCTTCGCCCGGATCGGGGATGGGCTCGATGGGGCCCAAGAGAAAATAGAATGAGGCCACCCCTACGAGCAGCACGACGCCGGCCACGGTGAACGCCAACGCGAAGGATTGGGTGCGGCCGAGAATGTATCCGGTGACGATCGGCGCCGCCACGCCCATGAGGTTATTGGCGAAATTCATTATTCCGCTCACTGCACCCACGCCATTTTTCGGTGCGATGAGCGAGGGCAAAGACCAGCCCACCGGGGCGGCGGCCGCGAGTCCGCTCAAGGCGATGGAAATCCACCCGATCGCAACCAGGGGATTCTGGGTAGTCGTTGCGCCAAAGACCGCAAAGCCGCCGCACATACCGATCAACAACACGGACTTGCGGACGCGCGTGTCATCAAATCCCTTGCGAATGAGATGATCGATGAGCCATCCACCGACCAGCAGGTCTGACAACGTGGCGAAAATCCACGGAATAGCGGCATATCCCGCGGACTGAAGAATGCTCATATGCATGGTGTGCACCAAATATCCGGGCAACCATGTAAGGAACAGATAGAAGCAATAGCCATATGCGGCGAAGCCGATCGACAATCCCCAGATCTTGCGATTCCCCAACAGATACACGAGCATCCCGGCGGGCGGGCTTGTCGACAGCTGGCCTTCCGGCGTCGCTCCGTTCGTCACGATGTATTCGCGCTCTTCGGGAGTCAATCCAGGATGTTGGCTTGGGTCACGATACATCCGCCGGAATGCAATGAAGTATGCAAAGCTGAGCGCCGCAACCAGTCCAAAACCCCATCGCCAACCAAACATCACGACGGCTAGAGCGACCAATGGCACGCCGATCACATTGGAAAATTTCGCCGCGGCGTCGAACAGGGCGGTTGACAGAGCCCGCTCGCCGCGGGGAAACCAGTAGCCCGTGGCCTTCGCGTTGACCGGGAAACTTGGAGCTTCTGCAATGCCGAGCAGCAGCCGCGCGGCAAAGATCCCCGCAAAACCACCGGCGCATGCCGTCATGATCGAAGCCACACTCCAGAGGAGCGCGCCCCAGCGACCGACGCGTGCGACACCAAAGCGGTCGAGAAGCAAGCCTGCAGGTATCTGCAGAATTGCATAGCTCCAAAAAAAGGCGCTGAAGAGCAGCCCCATTTGCGCTGGTGACAAACTGAAGGTCAGTTGCAGCTGCGGTGCCGCAACCGAGAGGCTGATGCGATCCAAAAAGTTGATCAGGACACCGACGCCGACCAGCCATGCAATTCGCCAGCGAAGGCGAGGAATGATCGTTCCGATGTCCTTGTTAATTGCGCGAGTCATGCCAGCCCTCTCCGCCCGATTGTTGCAGAACGGTGAGCTATAATCCGCACACCAATGATTTCGATGCCAATAGTGGTCATGGGCGTATCCGGATCCGGCAAGACCACTGTTGGCAGGCTGATCGCTCAGAAACTCGAAATGCCGTTTGTCGACGGCGATGACCTTCATTCGCCCGCGAATAAGCAGAAGATGGCCGACGGCATTCCTCTGCAGGATGCGGATCGGATGTCTTGGCTAAACGCCATCGCGGAGGTTCTACGCGGCGGCCCACCGACGGTTCTGGCCTGCTCGGCCCTGAAACGAAAGTACCGCGATACCTTGCGCGATGCGGCACCCAACCTTCGGCTCGTCTACCTGAGCGGATCGAAAGCCCTTCTGGCTCAGCGTCTGGCTGCGCGATCCCACGAGTTTATGCCGCCAAGCCTGCTCGAGTCGCAGCTTTTAACACTGGAACCGCCGCAAGCGGATGAGAAAGGTCTGACGCTTGACATCGAATCCCCGCCGGGTGAGATCACGAAAGCCATTGCGAGCTGGATCGGAGGCTCAGATTGCGACCGGCCTCAAGCGCGGTGAAAGCCTATGCAAAACGCCCAAGGCCAAAATGTACACGGTGGCCGCAACGATGAATATCGGCGTGTAACTGCCGATGCCATCCAGCACCCAGCCGGCGTACTTCGCCATCAGCATTCCACCGATCGCGCCGGCGGTGCCGCCAATGCCGACCACCGTGCTCACTGCCGCCTTCGGAAACACATCCGAAGGGAAGGTATATAGCGTGGACGAAAAAGCCTGATGCCCCGCCGTGGCGAGGCCGACGATGGCTACCGCCAGCCAAAGATTGTCTGCATGCATCGCGAACATCACCGGCGTCACCAGCACAGAGGCCAGCAGCATGGTCAACTTGCGCGCGCGATTCACTGTATAGCCCCAACGGATCAGCCGCGAGGACAACCATCCGCCGGAAATGCTGCCCACGTCGGATATGATGTACACCGCAACCAACGGCGGCCCGAAATGCGCAAGATCGAGGTTGTAGCGCTTGGCAAAGAAATCGGGCAACCAGAATAGAAACATCCACCAAATGGGGTCGATCAGAAATCGGGCAAGTGCGTACGCCCATGTCTCGGGCACCAGCAATAGCCTTCGCCAGGTAATGTTGATCACGGCGCGCGACGCTTCCGAATCTGCGGACGAATCGCTGTTGATAAAGGCCAGCTCGCCGGCGCTCACCTTGGGATGCTCCTGCGGCCTGCGATAAATCCTCAGCCACAGAACCAGCCAGACCAGGCTGAAGGAACCGGTGACGACGAACGCTGCGCGCCATCCCCATCTGTACGCGATGAAAGGCACGATCAAAGGGGTGATGATCGCGCCGACATTCGTGCCCGCGACAAAAATGCCCGTCGCCAGCGCCCGCTCCTGTTTTGGAAACCACTCTGCGATCGCCTTTAAGCCCGCGGGAAAATTTCCCGACTCGCCGAGTCCAAGTGCAAAGCGCACCGCAATGAACCCGCCTATCGAACTGACCAGGGCATGGGCGACATGCGCGGCCGTCCAAAGCGCGACAACCGCTGCATACCCCACGCGCGCACCGATCTTGTCGATCGCACGGCCGAACCCCACGTATCCCAAAGCGTAAGCGGCCTGGAACCAGAACACCACATCGCCGTAAGAAGATTCGGTCCAGCCGAATTCACCTTGCAATGTCGGCTTGAGCACGCCGATGATTTGACGATCCACATAGTTGATCGAAGTCGCGGCGAACAACATCGCACAGATTAACCAGCGATAGCGGCCTATCCCGGACTGCCGCGCGATCAAGGGTGAATGGCTAGGGAGGAGCAAGTGGTGTGATCGAGAGCGCCGATACCAACGCAGCACCCCCCCGCGGTCGGAATGCGAGAACCAGAAGGCCATTGTCGACGGTAGCGTCGAAAAACCGATCCACACCCTTCAGCCTCCCGCCGGCTGTCTTCAGAATGTCAAACTCGTGCAGTTGCACGACCTCGTTTGCGGCTACATCGAACACCCGTTGATCCGGCGCTGTCGCTGTCGGCTCTGCAAATTTGAGCTGCACCCGGTAGCGCCCATTCGGCAGCGGTACCCGGTACGAAAATTCGCCCTCTCGAAAGCTGTCATACAGGCGCTCATCATCGGCGAGCACGTTAATGCGGTCGACCTGCGCCGTATCGGGTGGATTCACGCCATGCGCGGTGCCGCCGGCGAAGTAGGCATCCGACCCGAAGCGTGTTCCGTTCTTGGATGCGTAGCCGGCAATATCGCCCGCCTTGATGTTCACGACTCGCTCGGAATGAGACAGCGACCACTGTAAGGAGTCCGTAAGGGCGGCACCGCTAATTTGTGCCATAGCCTTGAGATCATTGGCGCCCTGAGTCAATCGAACGGATCGCCATGAGCAAATTCCGCTTGTGCAAGGCGCGGGCCCTACCTCATTGCCATTCAAAAATAGACGAGCCTGTACAGCGTTGCTGTACGCCTTGACATCGATCACGGCGTAGGCTCGATCGACGTAGCGGCGCCCTACCAAGCGCAAGGTGGGTTGGCTGCTCCAATTTGCGCGATAGAAGTAGTACGCGTCCTTGTGTGTTTGCCGGTCATAGCTCATCAAGCCCTTTTCGTTGATATCGGTGAGGTCCCCCTCGCCGCGGGAATCGCTGGAGAAGTCGAATAGATTCCAGATGAAGGCGCCCCACAGATACTCACGCGGCTCGAGCGTCGCCCACGCATTCTCGTGGTACCAATTTTGATACTCCTCGGGATGCGGTCGGCCGTGAGGATTGATCGGACCGCCCTGCGCATCGTCGGTGTGCTGCGTCAGCGCCGCGCCCGCGCC
>Ga0193753_10000063_pt1 | contig 103599 bp, 84 predicted proteins | sample H1c2metaG_FD_144925 | JGI IMG/M metagenome (GOLD analysis project Ga0193753, IMG submission 144925) | Soil microbial communities from a riparian zone of the East river system, Colorado, United States - H1c2 | ecosystem: Environmental > Terrestrial > Soil > Riparian zone | place: USA: East...
AAACTCATCCACCTGCACCGAGTGGTCGATCACCAGCTCCGCAGGCTGCAGCGGATTGATCCTCTCCGGATCGCCGCCCAGCGCCTTCATCGCATCGCGCATCGCCGCCAGATCAACCACCGCAGGAACGCCCGTAAAGTCCTGCATCAACACTCGCGCCGGCATATACGCAATCTCTCGCGACGGCTCCGCCTTCGGATCCCAGTTCGCCAGAAACCTGATATCGTCTGCCGTCACCGTCCGTCCATCCTCATGCCGCAGCAGATTCTCCAGCAAAATTCGCAGCGAGAACGGAAGCCGCGCAAGATTCACACCACTATCGGCCACCGCCTGCAGACGAAAAAGAGTCACCGTCTTCGCACCGGACTTCAAGGTTGACTTGCTTTTGAAAGAATCAGGATGAGCAGTTTTGGGGGTCGACATTTTTCTTCTCCAAAGCGCTTATTTCAGCGCGAAGTAGGGGGCCGTGGACACTCGATGGACCACAGGCGGCGACGGGTGAAGCCTATCAAATTTTCAGGGAAGGAGTATGGTGTCAGCGACCGCGGTCAGGGCGACCGTGGCGAAAGCGCTTCGTAGTTGGAAGACAGCCTGCCATCGTAATCATTTTACGTCCGTTCTACTCTTGAGGTACAGACGATGCCCAAAAACTCTCTTCCGTTGCCAGTTCGATAACCCCAACCCCCGCAATAATCCGTCTTCTTTTCCGGCCTCTATCGCCCGAATCCCTCCCCAAAACGCATCTCACTTAACATATTCGGGTTAATCCCGGAAGAGGACAAAGCACGATGACTGCAACACTTCCCAGGTCCATCAGGAGATACGTTTTATTCTTCGCAATTGGAATCGCAACCTTCGCCGGAATCGCATCGATCACAGGCTGCCACAAAGCGCCCAACGCAGACGTCGCTGCCAATAACTCCGGCCCCGATCCAGCCGACGCCAACATGGCTCCCGTCGATGGAACCCAGCAGCAGCAACCGGCAGCTGCCCAAGTGCAGCAAGCCGCAATGCAGCAATCGGTCCCTGCCCGCGCCCTGCCCGCGCGCCAGCAAAATGAGAGTCAGCAGCGCGCCGAAGAGTACACCCAAACCGGCGCCCAGGCTGAAGCTCCCATCGACTCCCAGCAGCCCCAGTCCTCCAATCAGGACGACACCTCTAACCAAAACTACGATCAAAATTATGACCAGAACTACGAAAACCAGGTAGACGCCGGCCAGCAGGCTCTCGAAGCCGATGCGCCCCCGCCGCCGCTCCCTACCTATCAGCAGCCCGAAGCCCCCGCCCCCAACTATCTTTGGACACCCGGCTATTGGAACTACGCCTCCGTTGGCTTCTACTGGGTTCCCGGCGCCTGGGTCTTCGCTCCCTACCCCGGAGCCCTCTGGACACCCGGCTACTGGGGTTCCTTTGGCAACCGCTACCGCTTCCACCACGGTTTCTGGGGTACCCATATCGGCTTCTACGGCGGTATTAACTATGGCTTCGGCTACACCGGCTCGGGTTACCACGGCGGTTATTGGAACGGCAACAACTTCTACTACAACCGTTCCGTCAATCGCGTAAACGTCACACGCGTCTCCACCGTCTACAACCGCACCGTCATCGTCAACAACAACAACTACAACCGCATCTCCTACAACGGCGGTCGCGGCGGCGTTCCCGTCCGTCCACAGCCTGCCGAAATCGCGGCCATGCGCGGCCCCCGAATCCCGCCCATGTCCGCCCAGATCCAGAACCAGCGTCAGGCCGCTCAGAACCGCCAGCAGTTCTTCAACCAGAACAAGGGACGTCCCGCGATCGTCGCCGCACCTCGGCCCTTCGCAGCCGACCGCGCCGTCACCCCCGTGGCGCGTCCCATGCCCGTCAATCTGCCGCGCCCCATCAACCAGCCCGGCAATCCACAATTCCAGCCCAATCGCCCCGGCCAGCCGCAAATACAACCCGTGCACCCCGGCCAGCCTCAGATTCAGCCGGTTCGTCCCGGTCAAGCCCAGGTCCAGCCCGTACGCCCCGGTCAAGCCCAAGTGCAACCGGTTCGCCCGCAGCCCTCGGTTCGACCCGGCGAGGCTCAAATCAGGCCAGCCAACCCCACTCCACCGCAGCAGCTCCGTCCGCGGCCACAGTCGGAAATAAGGCCCGCACCGCAGCCTCAAACCCGACCCACCCCTCAACCGGAAAACCGTCCTGTGCCTCAATCGGAGCCCAGACCGGCTCCCCAATCCCAGTCCCGGCCTGCACCTCAACCGCAACCTCAGTTCCGGCCCGCACCCCAACCGCAACCCAGGCCCATTCCTGAGAGCCAGCCCAGATCGATCCCACAGCCTCAGCCCAGACCCGCGCAACCGCAAGTACAGCAGATGCAGCGGCCTCAGCCAGCCGAACGTCCCATGCCTCATTCGGCTCCCGAATCTCATTCCCAACCACAGCCCCAACAACGGTCCGCTCCGCCACAAGCTCCACACGGCGAGGGACATCCTCACGGACGCTAATCAATCTAGCTACAAGAACGATAACGTTCGAAGGTGGGAGCGCGGGCTTTAGTCTTGCGCTCCCGCTACACAAAGGTTCTCGCAGCTTCCTAATGCACATCAGAATCGTCCGGCATCTCTGATTGCATAAGCGGGACACTCACCATAAGCGAATAAAAACAAAAGACTTATAAAGAAATCTTCGAAATTCCTCAACAAAAACCCATGTCAAGTCCCGAAACCACATAAATAAAAGAAAACAATAGAGATACTCATTGCATGGGAGTTACCTCCTATCAGCTAAAATTGAACTAGAGATAAAACCCCGGCCTGCAGCCGGGGTTTCCTTCTTAAATGGCCTAACCCCTTTAGAAAGACGATTTTGCCTGTAACCCATTTGGAATGAGGATTTTACAAAGTAAAATTACTATAAGTTGCTGATTACAAATCACTTGAAGAGGAGACCCCGGGGGGGTGGGATTCCCATTCCTCTCACCGATAAGGGGCGACCAAACAAAAATCCCCGGCCTAAGCTGGGGATTCTCATTGGACAGTGAAAGCTTTAGAAGGTGGTACTTACCGTCAACCGGAAGGTCTTACGCGGCTCACGCATCTGGTAGTTGGCTCCATAAAGCTGGATCGCCTCCAGATAGGTAAACTGCCCCGCACCGGAGTTCGGGAAGAAGCCACGGAACGTCGCAGCGTCGGTTGCAAGCTTCTGCGGTATCGACTCATAAAGACGCAGAGGGTTATATGCGTAGTACAACCGGAACGGTGCGTTCACGATCGGCAGAATGACCTGCAATTCAGCACCGTTCGACATACGCGGTACAAAATTCGTTCCCGGAACCGTAGACAGCTGAGCCGGGAAAGCAATCTGTGTTCCGCCGAAGCAGGCTCCGTTGGTGAACTGCGGGCATCCATACAGCGGACTGGAGATCGCCGTCTGTCCAGCCACGCTCTGGCGCAACTGCCCTGGCAGCGCGTCGAACGTCATCCCGAAGTCGGTGAAGAACGCGAACGTCACCTGGCTCACGATTGGAATGCGATATTCCAGGTTTGCCGTAAAGCTCGTGTCTCCGCCAACCGAAGCCAGCCTGTAGATCGGCAGTGGGATCTGTACATTGCCTAATGCCGGATTCGTCGGGTCGCGCGGAACCGTCGTTCCATCCGGATTCGTCAGGTTGAACATCACCTTGGTCGGAATGAACGTGTACGGTCCAGCCGACCGCGGATCGAACCCGCGAAGATCCGTATCGCCGCCGCTGTAGATGCGGTTCGTCGGTGGAGCAACCTGGCCGCCGAAGCCCGCAATATGCGCGAACTGCAGACGGTAGCCAAGGACATTGTGTCCCTCGCGGTTCACCCTCAGACCCTTCATCGGGTAGAACTGACGGTAGCTCAACTGCGGCGAATAGTACTTCACGTTGCCGCCGGCTCCTGCAATCTGAACCGCAATGTTGAAGTCCTTGCCGGCATGGGGTCCAACCGCGCGGTCGAGGCTCGAGAACGTAAAGCTCGGCGTAACCACCGATGTGATGATGCCGTCCAGCTGGTTCGTGCCCTGCACGCCCGACCGGAACGCCAGCGACTGGAACACATTGCGCGTATTGTCGTTGAACGTCGTTACAGACGACCGTGACAACGCATACGAAGCGCCAATTCGGCTCACACCCGTGTGCGCGAACAAGTGCCGCAGCGGCTTGCTTACAGAGACCGTCAATCCGGTCGTCGAAGTGTTGTAGTTCGTCAACAGCGACTGCTGCGCCGTAGTCAGATTTTCGCTCGCACTGCTGCCCGAGATCGCGTAGCTCTTCGACGGATTGTAGTCATACTTCTGCGTAAACACCTGCACGCCGAGAGAAATCGGCTTATTGCGGAAGTAAGGCTGCGTGAACCCGAAGCTCAGTCTGCGCGACAGGTCGCCGATATTCGCTTCAACCGAAAGCGTCTCGCCCAGGCCGAGGAAGTTGTTCGTCTCGTAGTTCAGGCCGATGAACGTTCCCGACAGACCGCTGATGCCGCCGTTCAGGCCGATGGAGTTCTTGCCCTTCTCCTTCAGCTTCAACAGCAGATCGACCGTTCCTTCGTCTGCGTTCTGACGACTCTCCGAGTCTTGTTCCGGCTTCAATGTTTCGAAATAGTTCAACTGGTTCAACCGCAGGATGGAAAGCTCCCAGAGCCTGTTGTTATAGATCTGTCCTTCCTCGAGCAGCAGTTCGCGGCGGATGACCTTATCGCGCGTAATCGTGTTGCCCGTGAACTCAATCCGGGAAACATAGAACGGCTTGCCTTCATCGATCTCGATGTCGAGATAGATCAGCTTCTTCGCCTCGTCTATGCGAGGAGTCGGCGTTCCGACGAAGTTGATGAAGCCACCCTCGCCGTAAGCCTTGCGAAGCTGTTCGAGACCCTTGCTGAACATTGTGGCGTTGAAGAACTCGCCATCTTTCTGGGCGAACTGCGCGCGCAGCGCCTTCACATTCGGATACGCCTTATTGCCCTTGAACGTAATGCCGCCGAGTCTGTACCGATCGCCTTCTTCCACCGGCATCAGAATGTCGACCCGCTTGCCCCTCGAAGGCCGCAGCGTGAACGGATTGATGCCGCCCGCATCGCGCACATGCGTCGTCGGTTCGCTCGTCAGCGCCTTGAAGTAACCACGATCGCGATAAGCCTGCCGCACCCGCTCCGTGTCCTCGTCTAGCTTGGTCGCGTCAAATGTCCGGGCAAACAGGTTCTCGAAGATGATCGAGCGCGGTATTCCGATCGGCCTCAGGTTGCGCATCGACGCCCGCAGCGTCCGATCATTGATGTTGTGATTGCCATCGAACGCAATCTTGCCCACCTTCACCGTAGGACCTTCCTTCAGCGTGAAGGTAACCGCCACTGACGCAGGAGGAATCGTCTTGACTTCAGTCTTGACCGTAGCAAACTGATGACCGTGCGCAGCCAGCAACTCCTTCAATACCGCCTCAGCCCGCTTGATCTTTGTCGGATCATACTGACTCTCGACCGACAGACCAACCTTCGCTTTTTTGAGGGCTTCCATAATGTCCGACAGCGAGATCGCGTTGATGCCCTTGTAGTTGATCTCGCGGATGGTCGGCTTCTCTTTCACATAGACCACCAGCTGCACGCACTTCGGGCTATCTACCCGCTCAATGCGCACGTCGTCGAAGTAGCCGGTGTTCCACAGCGAGTTGAAGTCCCTCTCAACAACCTGTGGGTCGTAGAGATCGCCCTCGTGCGAGAACAGGCGCGCCAGCACCGATTCCTTCGGAATACGGCGGTTGCCGATTACCTGCGGCTGGCAAAGCGTCTGAGCCCCTTGTCCACCAGCCTCGGGGGTTGGTGACGCCTGCGCAAACAGGGAAGGAGCCACTCCAGCAGCAAGGACAGCAATGAACGCGGCATAAGCGATGCGGGAGCGGCTGGAGCGCGTGCACACAGGCTTGGTCTTTCTCTTCAGGGAGCTTCCGCTCTCTCGATTCACGGTAAAGATACGCACACCCTCACTGCTCTAAAAATCACGCCCCGCCGATTCCTTGTAGGGGAGCTTCGATTATATGGGAGCGCACCTGCCGTTAGCGAGTTCTGACCGGGATTCCGCCCTGGTCAAATCCGCCAAACCACCAGATCACGCCCAATTCATGCCAAAAGCAGGCCATCCAGCAGTGACTTTTTACGTCATCGTCCCACCCGCAAGCACCCCGGCAAATACAGCACTGTCTACATTCCCCCCGCCCAGCACTGTTCCCACGCGCTCTCCTCCAGCCGCGCGGTCCTTCAGCAAAGCTGCCAGTCCAATCGCCCCAGCCCCCTCCGCCACATTATGTGTGTCGGCAAAATAAACCCTCATTGCCTCTTCCACCTCATCGTCCTCAACCTCCACAATTCTTTCCACCCCGGCTCGAATCACTGCCAACGCCGTCGCATCCGGTTTCCTGCAAGCCACGCCGTCCGCAATCCTCGTCGACACCGCATGTTCCATCACTCGATCCGCCGCAAACGAAAGCGCCGTAGCGGGAGCCAGCTTCGAGGTCACTCCGACAATCTTCGTCTTCAATCCCATCGCATTCCGCACAGCAATCATTCCACTGATCCCCGATCCCATCCCAATCGGCACATACACCGTATCCATCACCGGACACGCCGACAGCATCTCCAGGGCGAGCGTCGCCACACCGGCTACAAGCAGCCTGTGATAACTCGGCACCCAATGCCACCCATTCTCTCGTTCCAATTGAACTGCATGTTCCAGCGCAGCTTGGAAGTCCTCGCCATGCTCGACCAGCTCCGCGCCCAACTCACGCATCGCCCGGTTCTTTTCAACGCTGTTGCCTTGCGGGACCACGATCACCGACCGTATCCCACACCGTGCCGCAGCCAGCGCAATTGATTGTCCGTGGTTTCCCCGTGTAGCCGACACCACCGTTGTCACCTCAGGCCGCTCTCGCCGGAGCCAATCCATATAGACCAACCCACCGCGAATCTTGAATGCACCCACCGGCGAATGATTTTCATGTTTCACCCAGACTTCAGCTCCAGCCCTCTCGTTCAACAACGGCCACGAATACTGCGGCGTAGCCGGCATCGTCCTGTACACCAACTCCGCCGCCCGCTGAATCTCTTCCAGCCCCGGCAAACCATCTACCATCATCGCTCCTCTTCAGCATTACCTGTACATGTAGCAATCAGATGTCGTGTGCGAAGGCGCAGGTTCAGTATTCCAGTTCGCTCTGGGTTTTGATGGTGGCTTGACCTTAAGCCTTACGCACCTCAACCAGCGTTGAATAAAAAGTAGCCCCACCGCCGATATCCGTAAGCCGCTCGCTCGTCAATGCATTCACATTGCCGCCTCGGGCCGTCAGCTTGTTCCAATCCAAACGCGCCGCCACCACACCGACCCCCACATGTCCATTCACATGTGCCCGCAGCATGATTCTCCCCCTCCCGTTGAATACTTCCACTTCGTCACCTTCCACGATGCCACGCGGCGAAGCATCGGTCGCATGCATCTCCAGTATTCCTGCCGTTCGAGCCTCCATCCGCTGATGACCCGGCAGATTCGCGAACGTCGAGTTCATGTAGTTGTCCGCCTTCCTCGGCAGAAACTCCAGCGGATACTTCACCGCATCCGCACCACCTCTCGATTCCACCGGAGCAGCAAACACAGGCACAGGCGTCAACTCGCCGCGGCCACTTGGCGTTCTGAACCACTCTGCCGTCGAGAACGGCAACGTCAACCCATCCTCATTCACCGGCAGCTGCAGCGGAACATGTCCTTTCCGCTCCAGCCGCTCCCGCGTGATCCCTGCGAACCATGGATTCGTTGTCGTCAGCGCCTGATCAATCAGCTCATCCTCGCGATCGTCAAAGCAAGCCTCGTCAAATCCCATCCGTCGCCCGAGTTCTCCAAACATCGTCACATTGTTCCGCGCCTCGCCCAGCGGCTCAATTGCCTTCTGCGAAACCTGCGCAAACAGATGCCCATACGCTCCCTGAACATCCTTCGTCTCAAGAAATGTCGCTGCCGGCAACAGCACATCCGCATAATCCACCGTATCGGTAAAGAACTGCTCATGGACTACCGTGAACAGATCCTTCCGCACCATCCCCCGCAGCACATCGTTCTGATTCGGAGCCACAGCGGCCGGGTTGGAGTTATACACAAACAGCGCCTTCACAGGCGGTCCTCCCACACCGGCATCCTCACGCGTTAGCGCCTGCCCCAACTGGCTCATATTCACCACCCGCGCCGCTTGTCCCAGCGGACTCGCCTTCATCAACTCCGGCATCTCCAGCGCATTCGAGTTAAACGGAAACGATCCCGAAGTAGAAAGCTGCAAACCTCCACCCTTGTACTTCCAGGAACCCGTCAACAGTGGCAGCATGCAAACCGCTCGCGCCGCCGTCCCGCCATTCTCGCTCCTCTGAATCCCATAGTTCAGCCGAATCGCCGCTGGTTTGCTCCCATTGCAGCCAGCCCCCGCATACGCCCGAGCCAGCCGCACAATCGTCTCCGCCGCAATCCCCGTCACCCGCGCCACATTCTCCGGCGAGTGCTCCACCTTCAATGCATGAGACTTCAACTCCGCAAATCCAATCGCACAGCGATCGATATACTCGCGATCCTCCAGCCCCTCGCGCAGAATCACATGCATCAGTCCCAGCGCCAGCGCCGTATCCGTTCCCGGATGGATCACCAGATGCTCATCCGCCAGCCCCGCCGTCCGCGTCTTGTAAGGATCGATCACTACCAGCCGCGCACCATCCCTCCGGGCCTCTTCAATAAACGGCCACAGATGAATGTTGTTCCCATGGATATTCGCGCCCCAGGCAATAATCAACCCAGCATGAGCGAAATCCTGCGGTGTCGTCCCCAGCTTCACGCCATACACACTCTTCAACGCCGCCCCACCTGCTGCCGCGCAGATCGTCCGATCCAGTTGCGACGCACCCAGCCGATGAAAGAATCGTCGGTCCATCGACCCATACCCCAGCTGGCCAATCGTTCCGGCATAGCTGTAAGGCAGCACACTCTCCGGCCCGAACTCCGCCGCAATCCTCTTCAGCCGTTCTGCAATCTCATCCAGCGCCTCATCCCACGTAATGCGCTCAAACGCCTCGCCTTCCCGTCCCTGAGCCAGCGGCCCTTTAGGCACACCGACCTTCCGCCGCATCGGATAAAGCAGCCTGTCCGGCGAGTAAACCCGCTCCAGATACTTCGCCACCTTGCCGCACAAAAATCCTCGTGTCACCGGATGCGAAGGATCGCCCTGAACCTTCACCGCTCGACCACTCAGTTCATCCACCGTCACCAGAACGCCGCACGAGTCCGGGCAATCATGCGAGCAGACCGCATGGACAACCCTCGTACCCGCAGAAACACTGGAATTCAACCCCATGCATAAATTCTAGTCCACCCTGCCACGTTCTCGCCCAAATGTGACGGGCCGTACTTCAGCGTCAGTGCGCGGCAATACGTTGAATCACAATGCCCACCAATGCCAGCACCCCTGCAATCGTCCCGAACAATCCCGTCGCAATAAAAATCACCGCCGCACGCCTCTGCTCCGGCTTCGGTGGAGTAATCCCCACCGTCATGATGAAACCGTCCACGATGCCTTCAATAATGTTCATCTTGCACCTCGTTTCAGAGATACGCCCGCCCCTGCAGTTTTTGTGGTCGATTCCTGCTCTCCTTTGTCTGTTCTTGCTCTCAATCCATATCATTCAGATTGAGGCGAAGCTGCTTGTCCCAGAACACTCTCCAACCCGGTGAAATAAGCCCACGCGTCTCCGTCATGGTCGGCGAGCGTTCCGTCCCGCTGCTTCCCGGTAACCCCATCACCCACAGCGCACACGCAGCAACTCCGTGGACCGGCCTCATTCTCGAAAAGCACCTCGTCGGCGCCATCGAAATTCCCGAGCACGAACACCACACCTTCTGCCTCCATCTCCAAACCAGCGGTCCCGTCGAAATGGACTGGCACTCCCACGGTCGCACCGGTCATCTCAACACTGGCGCGGGCAACCTCATCTTTCTCACCCCCGGCACGCGCGACAGCCTTCTCTGGTACGGCCCTTCGCAACGTATCGTCGCCTCCATCGATCCCTCCATCCTCGTCAAAGCGGCAACCCAGCTTGAGCTCAACCAGCTCCCAGACTTCGACAACCTATGGTCCTTTCAGGACGATCAGCTCCGCCTTCTTCTCACCGAAATGGAGCGCGAAGTTACATCGGGCTCAGCCACAGGCCCCCTCTACGGCGACCTACTCGGCCTCTCACTCTCCGTAGCCCTCATCCGCAAATACAGTCATGCCTCTGCCTCTCCAGCCCTTCACAAAGGAGGCATCGCCAAGCCACGCCTTAACCGCGTCCTTGAATACATCGCAACCAATCTTGCATCAGAGATCCGCCTCGAAGACCTCGCCGCCATTGCCGGCCTCAGCACCTTCCACTTCGCCCGCGCCTTCCGCGAGAGCACCGGCGTCACTCCACATCAGTACGTTCTCCAGCGCCGCATCGACGCCGTCAAAACTCTGCTCCGCACCCGCAACTGGAACCTCGAAGCCATAGCCTCAGCTACAGGCTTCGCCGATGCCAGCCACCTCACCAAAACCTTCCGCCGCCATACAGGCACCACCCCAAAAACCTGGCAACGCCATATCTAAAGTCTCAGACTTTCTTGCATCAGGTTTTTTTATCGGTGTCATCGGTGCAAATCGGTGTTAGGTCTCTCTGCCAGATGTATCCTCACTCCCAGAAACATCAAACCGATGCCCGAAAAACTCTTCCTCACAACCCGCCTCGAAGCCTTCTCCGACGGAGTCCTCGCCGTCATCATCACCATCATGGTCCTCGAGCTCAAGATCCCGCACGAGAACGGCCTACCCGGCCTTCTCACCATCGCCCCCATCCTCTTCATCTATCTGCTCAGCTTCTCCTTCACCGGCATCTACTGGATCAATCACCACCACCTCATCAGCCGCATCGAACGGGCCGATCCCCGCGTCCTCTATGCCAATCTCACCTTTCTCTTCTGCGCCTCGCTCCTTCCTTTCTTCACCTCCTACGTCATCGAAAAAAAGGCCGACTCCTTCTCCGTAGCCCTCTATGCCGCCTCCATGATCCTCACCGGAATCAGCTTCCTCTTTCTGCGTCTCGCCATCGGCCGTCTGCTTAAACTCACCGGAGAACTCCAGCAGGAGGACGTCGCCACCGAGCGCAAACACTATGCCAGCCTCGCCCTCTATCTCATCGCCATTCCTCTCGCGCACTTCCACCCCTGGTTTGCGCTCGCCGCCATCACCCTCGTCACCGTCGTCTGGATCGTGCCAATCGCCCATCCCGTACCCTGCGATGACACCAAACTCACCTGACTCTTCATCCCAAACACCAAGCGCATCGGCTACAGTAGCTACATCATCCGTTATCCCAGAGGTGAACTTCGTGCCGCTCCGCTCCTATCTTTACGCCACTACTCTCGCGATCTTTCTCACCATCAGCCTCTCCACACACGCACAAAGCGATCAGCTCAAGACGGCCTCCAAGCAGGAGCTCGACATCATCAAAGTCCTCGTGGCTCAGGAAGACGCATGGAATAAAGGCGACCTTCCTGCCTTCATTCAGGGTTACAAGAACTCGCCCGACACCCTCTTCGTCACCCACCAGGTCTTCCGCGGCGTCGACGGCATGCTCGACGAATATCGCCACAACTACCCCTCTAAAGCCGCCATGGGTACCCTCGGCTTCTCCGAGCTCGAAGTCCATCCACTCGACGAGAAGTTCGCCGTAGTCATCGGTAAATACCACCTCGACCGTGGCAAAAAGGACGGCGGCAACGCCGACGGCATCTTCTCCCTCATCTTCGAAAAAACCGATCAGGGCTGGAAGATCATTGTCGACCATACGTCATAATTAGCGGGCCAATTGGTCTCAGAGCAGTCGACATTCATTTTTGACGTCCCGGGAACAAGTCGAGCGGGGCCGCACTGAATGACGACGCGAACACTATGCTGTTCCGGTTTTATGAAGGAGCCGGTTTGTTTGTCATAAAGCCGCAGGAGTGGGACAAGACCGTTCAGATTTAGAAGGCCGTAAACGTCGGACGACTGCTCGACGATAAAGACAAGTCTTACCTTGTTGCCGGAAGCTTCTAAGCTCAGCGGCGTAGCTTCACGCACGATTCTGCCGGTAAATGTTCCAAAGCCGCTACTGCCGCCGAAGTAGGCTTGTCCGCTGAACCGGGCACGAAGAAATTGACAGACCTTGCCCGATCTCATCGCGACTTCATTCATCCAAAACTGGTGGTCATGATCGGTGTCTGACCATGCCTCCGCTCGAACCTGAACCAGTTTTCCTTCGAATTGAAGCGGGTTGTTGACGATATCGCAGACGGTTGTCTGAGTAACAGGCGAGGATTGCGCGGGGGCGCCAATAGTCGCCATCCCGATAATCAGAATCGCGAATTGCTTGCGGCAATTCATGACTGGCAGCTTACCTCTTATTGCATTCAGCTCATCAGAACTGCAAATTTACGTTTCAACACAACTTCATAACTTGGACGTATCATGATCGCTGTGAGGAGCCATGCAGCCGACTGACCGCGATGTGCCAACCCGTCCCACCGACGTCTGGCCTCCTCTACCGCAAGCCGCATGGAGCGATACCTGCGCCACCCTCCAACTCTGGATGCAGATCGTCGGTAAGGTTCGGCTCAAGCTCGTGCCGGCGATCAACCACACCTGGAACGTGACGCTCTACCCAACCGTTCGCGGTCTCACCACCTCGCCCATGCCGCACGGCACGCGAATGTTACAGATCGACTTCGACTTTATCGAACACCAGCTAGTGCTACAGGTCAGCGACGGCGGCCACCGCACCATACCTCTCAAGCCAATGACGGTCGCTACGTTTTACCAACAAGTCATGGCCGCGCTCGACGAACTCGAAACGCCCGTGCGCATCTGGCACATGCCGGTTGAGATTGCGCAGCCAATCCCCTTCGAGCAGGATCAGACTCATCAAGCCTACGACCCCGAATACGCACAACGGTTCTGGCAAATCCTGCTGCAAACCACGCGAGTCTTCACCACCTTTCGTGCTCGTTTCACCGGCAAGGTCAGTCCCATCCACCTCTTCTGGGGAGCGCTCGATCTCGCCTGCACTCGTTTCTCCGGCCGCCCCGCGCCCGAACACCCAAGCATGGCTGGCCTTCCCGATCGCGTCACACGCGATGCCTATTCGCACGAAGTCAGCAGTTGTGGATTCTGGCCAGGCGCGCCCGGCGTTGAACCGCTTTTTTATAGTTACGCCTATCCGGAGCCACCCGGCTACACGCAGAGCCCCATCACACCTGCCCAGGCCCACTTCGACTCCACTCTCGGCGAATTCGTGCTTTCCTATGAAGCCATGCGCCAGTCCGCAGATCCTGATGCAACCCTTCTTCAGTTTTTGCAGAGTACATACGAGGCTGCGGCGAACTGCGCTCACTGGGATCGCGCCTCCCTCGAAGTCGCACCGAAGTCAAACAATCGCTGAACCTCTTCCAATCAGCTGCCGGACGGATGGAAAGTGAAAATCATACCAAGCCTCAAGCTCTCCCGAATCGGCGCAACTGTAACATGATGTAGAACATCGATTGAGGAGACCATGAACAGCATCAGTCAAAACATCTCTCGCCGCCGCTTCCTCTCCACCGCCACCGCCGCTGTCGCCTACCTCACTCCGCGCGCTCTTTTCGCCCAGGCCGCAGCCCAGCCTCCCGCCATGGTCCTTGAGGCCCGCAAAACAGCCGCCACCGCCAAGATCACCACCCAGAAGCTCCGCGGCAACGTCAGCGTTCTCATCGGCTCCGGAGGCAACATCGCTGTCCTCCCCGGCCCCCAGGGCAAGCTCCTCGTCGACACCGGCATCTCCACCTCACGCCCGCAGATCACCGAAGCCCTCACCGCCATCAGCGCCGATCCCATCGAGCACCTCATCAACACCCACTGGCACTACGACCACACCGACGGCAACCCCTGGATCCACTCCGTCGGCGCCACCATCATCGCCCACGAGAAGACTCGGTTCCGCCTCAACACTCCACAAACCATCGCCCTCTTCAATGCCACCTTTCCGCCACTACCGGGCGATGCTCTTCCCACCCTCATCTTCACCGACGAGCATCTCCTCACTACCAACGGCGAAACCATCCATCTCCAGCACTACGATCCTGCCCACACCGACACCGACATCTCCGTCCACTTCACCGACGCCGACGTTCTCCATACCGGCGACACCTGGTTCAGCGGAGCCTACCCCTTCATCGACTACTCCACCGGCGGCCACATCGACGGCATGATCCGCGCCACCAAACGCAATCTGGCCACCGGAACCAACTCCACCATCGTCATCCCCGGCCATGGCGCCATAGGCAACAAGACCCAGCTCTCCGAGACCCTCGACATGCTCACCGCCATCCGCGAGAACGTCGCCACCCTCAAACAACAAGGCAAGCCCGTAGACGCCGTCGTCGCCGCCAAACCCACCGCACAATTCGACGACAAGTTCGGCAAGGGCTTCGTCACCCCGGAGATGTTCGTCAAACTCGTCTACCAGGGCGTCTAACCCACACCACACACGCTTCGTCACAAACAAGGGAAGCATGGCCTTCGAAGCCATCTTCCCTCTTTTCTGCGGCGCAAAACAGGATTAGCCTTCCCAACAAAAGTAAAACAAACTCGCGCCCGCGATCGCTAACATCTTCCACACTCAAGCGATCACAGACCGGAGGCGAAGGTGCCGAATAAATTTTTCCCAGCCTTGCTTGCCGCCGCGTTAGCCTGCTCCAGCTTCGCGCAGGTTCCCGAACTCGACCTCGCACAGAAGCAAGCCGCAGCAAACGATCTCACCTCCGCCGCCGCAACGCTCGACGCTTACCTAAAACTCCATCCCGACAATGCCACAGCATGGGCTCGTCGTGGCACCGTCGCCTCACAGGCGCATGACGAGTCCTCCGCACTCAGCGACTTCGATCTCGCCGAAAAGAACGGCATGCCCGCCGCTCTGCTCAGCTATCGCCGCGCTCATGCATACTCTGCCATGGGCAATTCCGACGCTGCTCTCAAGCAGCTTGAACTGACCATGACCAACGGCGTCCCTCTTCCCACACAACTCGACGACAAGGCCTTCGATCCCATCCGTTCCAATCCGCGTTTCCAGGCCCTCATCGCCCAGAACGAACGCCTTCTCCATCCCTGCAGCGACTCTGCTCACCGCGCCTTCGACTTCTGGGTAGGCGATTGGACCGTCACCACAAAAACCGGCCCTAAAGTCGGCGACAGCTCCATCACCCGCATCCTCAACGACTGCGTCATCCTCGAATCCTGGACGGGGGCAGGAGGCGGCAGCGGTCAGAGCTTCAATAACTACGATCCCCTCACCAATACCTGGAAACAGTTCTGGGTCGACGTCTCCGGCGGCCGTCAGGAGTACGAAGAGGGCGTCTACAAGGATGGCGCCCTTCGCTTCACCGGTCACAACCTCGGCCCCAAAGGCGAACCTCAACTGCAACGATTCACCTTCTTCAATCTCGACCCCAACCACGTCCGTCAGTTCCAGGAGCAATCCACTGACAACGGCAAAACATGGACACCCGTCTACGATTTCTATTACGCAAGGAAATCCTCAACCAAAGAAGTCTCACAAAACTAAAGGGCCGAGCACAATGCTCGACCCTTTCTCTCCGTAGCGCTTTTCACGCACGACTCAGATCGTCATTACTTCCTTTTCCTTCGCCTTGAACAGATCTTCCACCCGCTTGATCTCCGCGTCCGTCAACTGCTGAACCTCTTCGTTCGCCCGCTTCTCATCATCGGCCGAGATCAGCTTGTCCTTTGCAGCCTTCTTGATCTGATCATTCCCGTCCCGCCGAATATTCCGGATCGCGGTCTTGTGGTCTTCCATCGTCTTGTTCAACTGCTTCACCACATCCTTGCGCCGGTCCTCCGTCATCGGAGGCACAGGCACCCGAATCACCTTCCCATCGGTCATCGGGTTCAACCCCGTCCCCGAAGTCCGAATCGCCTTCTCGATCGCCGAAACCATCCCCGCGTCATACGGCTGCACCAGGATCAGCGTCGGCTCCGGCGTGCTCACCTGCCCCATCTGCGCGACCGGCGTATCCGTGCCGTAGTAGTCCACCTTCACCTGGTCGAGCATATGGACATTCGCCCGCCCCGTTCGCGCACTCAGCAGATGCGCTCTGAAGTCTTCCACCGACTTCTCCATCCGTGTCTTCAACTCCTGGTGGGTACCCTTCAACGCCTCAATATTTGCCATCGCTGATGCCATAAAATCCGTCCTCGCTGCGCCGATGCGCCAACGCAAATTCTACTGGAAATCCACCCACACCATACCCAGCCCTTGCTTTTTTGCAATTACGGCAGTCGCTTGGCCCGTGCTGTCCTTACCCATACTCCCCAACCGTCGTCATCGTGAACGAAGTTCAGTATCCCTGTATTTCGCTTTTGCTTGTTCCAGCCGTTCGCTTGTATCAGCGGCTCTTCCAACCTCCCTTCCAAGCCCACCGCTTCCAGCACCGCTTAGAACAAGCTCAATTTCCGCGGCATCTCAATCCCCAGATGCTCATAAGCCAGCCGCGTAGCCACCCGTCCACGCGGCGTCCGATCCAGAAATCCAATCTGAATCAAAAACGGCTCATACACCTCTTCCAACGCATCCTGCTCCTCTGCCAGCGCCGCCGCCAGTGTATTCAACCCCACCGGTCCACCGTCATACTTCTCGATGATCGTCCGCAGCAATCGCCGATCCAGCTCATCGAACCCATGAGCATCCACCTCCAGCATCGCCAGCGCCGCATTCGCCGTGGGCCTGTCGATCACACCCTGCGCCCGCACCTGCGCATAGTCCCTCACTCTCCGCAACAGCCTGTTCGCAATCCTCGGAGTCCCCCTCGACCGCATCGCAATCTCTGCCGCGCCATCGCGATCGATCGGTACCCCCAGCACCTCCGCCGACCGCTCCACCACAAACCGCAGCTCATCGTCGGTATAAAACTCCAGCCGCAGCAGAATCCCGAACCGCGACCGCAGCGGCGAGCTCAGCATGCCTGGCCGCGTCGTAGCCGCCACAAACGTAAACGGTCGAATCTCCATCACATGCGTCCGCGCCGCCGGTCCCTGCCCAATGATGATGTCGAGCTTGTAGTCCTCGAGCGCCGTGTACAGCTTTTCTTCGAGCACAGGCTGCAACCGATGAATCTCATCCAGAAACAAAACCTGCTTCTCCCGCAGATTCGTCAGAATCGCCGTCAGATCGCCCTGAATCTGCAGCGCCGGCCCACTCGTCTGCTGATACCCCACGCCCAGCTCATTCGCAATAATCGTAGCCAGCGTCGTCTTCCCCAGCCCCGGCGGCCCAAACAACAGCACATGGTCCAGCGCCTCCCCACGAGACTTCGCCGCCTCCAGCGCAATCGCCAACTGCTCCTTGGCCTTCTCCTGCCCGATAAACTCCGCTAACCGGGTAGGCCTCAGCTTCAGCTCAAACGCCGCATCATCATCCACCCGCCCAGCCGAAACCAGCCGCTCGGCCTCCGCACTCGCACCGCGGTTTAAATCAATCTTCGTCTTGTTCTTTGGGAAGTCCACTGTTGGCGATGGTAAGGCGAAACTTCACGCGAAGCAACCACTCTAAGGCTTTAGCTCAAGCAACACTGACCCATGCGCCGGAAGCTCCACCGAAACCCCCGTCTGCGTCCCCACATTCTCCTTCTCCCAAAGATCCCGCACCTTGTATTTCTCCCCCAACCCATACTTCGCAAACGCAGAGTCCACCCTTACCGAGACGTCCCCAAGATTGAATAATGCCAGATACCGCGTAGAACCTGCCGGGCCTTTCGCCGTCCATGCCACCACATCCCCATCCTGCCCCTCCATTCGGCTCTCCACGGATCGCTGATTCACTCCAATCACCTCGGCATTTGTCACCAGCGATGTCGTAAACGCATCCAGCCTCGTCAGATTCGCCCCCACAAACAACGGCGACCGCGAGATCGACCACAGCGTCACCATCGTCTGCTGCTCCTCGTGCGTCAGCTTCGTGTCCCGTTCTTTTCCATAACCCGGCATCGGCCCAAGATGCCCCAAAGGCAACATATCCGCATCCGGCCAGTTTCCAGGCTTAACATACTTCGACCAGCGCGCGATCACAGGAAACTGCCCCTTCAGGCTCTGCGGAAACGCCCCTTCCTTGCCCGTCCACCCGTCCCACACATCATCCGAAATCCTCCACAACTGCGCATTCTCTCCCACCAGCGCCGCGTTTTCGAGTGCCGTCGGTCCCGGCGAAAGACTCAGCACAATCGGCTTCCCCGTCTTCCCAATCGCTCGATGAATCATCTGGATCTCCGCGCCCTTATAAGGATGCGAAGCGATGCAATCCACCTTCACATAGTCCACGCCCCACCCTGCATACTGCTTCATCAACGCGTCGTACCATGCCTGTCCCGCCGCATTGTCCTTCACGCCAAAGTTATCCGGATTCCACGGACACATATCCGTCGTATCCGCCGCCTCACTGGCATGAAACGCACTCCCCTCGATCACCGTATCCGCCGCAACCGTCTTCTTCGGAATCCCCCGAATAATATGAATTCCAAACTTCAAACCCTGTGCATGTACAGCATCACTCATCGGTTTGAACCCAGCCCCATTCGCCGCCGAAGGAAATCGGTTCAACGCCGGCGTGTACTGTCCCTGCGCATTAGCCGCATACACCAGCGTCTTCGGCTTCTCCGCGCTCTGCGGATTCTCCAGATACCATCCCTCATCCACCACCACATACTTCCACCCAAACGGCTTTAGCCTCGTAGCCAGCACGTCCGCATTCGCACGAAACTGGGCCTCTGTAATCGTCAACCCATACGAGTCCCAACTATTCCATCCCATCGGCGGCACCGGAGCCAGCACCTGCGCTCCAGCCGACGTCACCAAACCCGCCGCAATCACAGTTACCGCAATCCGCTTCATCCACATGCCGACCACCATATCAAAATCAAAACCGGCACCTCAAAGCTCCCGCTGCATCAACGTCACATCCTGCCACGCATCAAACTTGTACCCCACCTCACGAAGCACTCCCACATGCGCAAACCCCATCGCCGCATGCATCGCCACCGACGCCGGATTCACCCCTCCGATCACCGCAATCATCTGCCGACGGCCCGCATCCTTGCATCGCTTCATCAACTCTTTCAGCAACTCGCGTCCCACGCCACGTCCGGCATACTCCGCACGCACATACACTGAGTTCTCCACCGTGAATCGATAAGCCTCACGCGCCCGAAATGGCGATGCATACGCATACCCCGCCACCACTCCATTCACCTCAGCGGCAAGATAAGGGAGCCCACCCTCAAACACCGCGCGCATCCGCCGACCCACTTCGTCGGCATCCGGCGACTCCAGCTCAAACGTAGCCGCACTGCTCAGCACATAGGACCTATAGATAGCCGCTATCGCCGGAACATCTTCCATCTCGGCTATTCGTATCAGAAGGGACATTCCGCAACTTTACTGCGTCCGCTCCCGGGCTTTCTTCTCGGCATTCTTCTCTTCGATCGGTCGCAGCATCGCTGCAGCCAGACTACGCTCGGTTCGCCGAACGCCATTGGACAGCGGCACGGGATGCTGCAGCGTCACAATCACCGCAGTCGCCGGAACTTCTCCCGCACACAGGTAGCTATGGGTCGTATTCGCATCAAAGTACACCGCATCCCCCGGCTCCACGCGATGCGTTACTTCTCCATGCCGAACATCCAGGCTTCCCGACAGCAGATACAGAAACTCACAACCCACATGCTGGTGAGCCCGCGGCACCCGTCCTGCCCTCACCGGCAAAAACTCCGCAAAGTACGGATCCAGTTGCCGGTCCGGCACAAGATATCCCAGGCTTTCGAAGAAGTACGACGGGTCATCGACGCCCGTCTGCGGCAATCTCACGCGATCTTTTCTGCGATGCATTCGGAACAGCGTCTGCGGCGCCGGCTCAAAGAAGTAGCTCAGGTCCTTCGAGAAAACCATCGCGATTCGCGCCAGATTCCGCAACGTAGGCACCACGCGCCCTGTCTCCAGTTGCGATAGAAAGCTCGCCGAGAGCCCCGTATGCCGACCCAGCTCCACCAGTCCCATCGACTTCTTCAGCCGCAGGTATTTGATCCGTTCCCCTATGCGCTTCTCGGCAATGAATTCCTCGACCACACCGCCATCTACCTGTACATCGCGAATATCGTGCACAACTTCATCCATCACAGAGCCGGACGGCAGCGGAAGAAGCTTTGCATCCATCGGAGCGAATTCTGCGGAAACAGTAGTTTTGGCCATAATAGTGTTCGTCCTATAGAAAGATGTTGCAATTCCATCAAGTGGATGTACGGCGTCAGCAAAGTTTCTAGAATCTGTCTAAAAACACTGGCGAAGAATGTGTTGTTCGACCTCATTCTGAACGCAGTGGTTTTAATGTCGTCATCGAGCGAAGCGAGGAATCCCTGTATTTCGTCCTGCTGCTGCCTGTTCTTGATCGGTGTCATCGGCATAAATCGGTGTTACATTTCACTCAGCTTTTGCACTTCAGCTAACATTTGATTCCAAAATGCTAGGCTGGAAACCGATGAAGTTTCCGCAAAACCAACGGCCTGCCCACCTCGGCAGACAGTTCAGCGCATGCCTGATCGCATCCCTTTCCTTTGCTATCGGCTGCGCCAGCCCCGGCAATCCCCACCCCCCTTCACTCAACCTTCCCGAGATCGTCACCGACCTCACCGCCCAGCGCGTCGGCGATCAGGTCGAATTCCGCTGGACCACCCCCTCCCGCACCTCGGATGGTATCGACATCAAGGGCAACATCGCCGCCGAACTCTGCCGCCAGACCACCTTCACCTCACCGCCTGCCTCCTCCTGCGCCCCCCTTCAACGTTTCGCCACAGCCCCCGGACCCAGCCATGCCCTGGACTCTCTCCCCCCGCCCTTGACCGCAGACCCGCCAGCCTTGCTCGCCTACCGCATTCAAATCTTCAACGCCGCCGGACGCTCCGCTGGTCTCTCATCCCCGGTCTTCGCCGCCGCCGGAGCCGCTCCACCCTCCGTCCAGCAGCTACATGCCACCCCAACCAGGGACGGCGTCATCATCGAGTGGCAGCAGCAGACCACAATCTCTCCCGTCGAACTCGACCGCACACTGACCAACCCACCCAAAGCCCCTGCACCTTCCCCCACAAAACCCAAATCACCCCTCCAGCTAGCGCCGCCCAACCCCACCGAGGTCCACCTCAAAACCCCCTCCGGCCGGCCCGACGCCGGTGGAACCACCGACCCCTCCACGCGTAAGGGCGAAACCTACACCTACACTGCCCAGCGCGCCCGTTCCATCACCCTCCACGGCCATCAGCTCGAGCTGCGAAGCCCCACCTCCTCGCCCATTACCCTGGTTCTCAACGACACCTTTCCCCCGCTGGTTCCCACCGGTCTCGTCGCCGTTCCCGCAGGCACCGGCGCCTCCATCGACCTCTCCTGGCAGCCCGGAACAGAAACCGACCTCGCCGGCTATCACGTCTACCGCCAGGAGCTCACTGCATCCAATCAGCCTCTGGGCTCCTCCCAGCGCCTCACCCAAACCCCCGTCACCGGCCCCGCCTTCCATGACTCCTCCGCTGTTGCCGGCCACCACTACTCCTACCGCGTCACCGCACTCGACACCACCGGAAACGAAAGCCTCCCCACCTCCCCCGTGCTCGAAACTGCAACGGAGCCCTGAAACGAAACCCTGAAAAACGGAGCAGCATCATGCGCTACTGCAAATTCCTCTCCTTCGAGCACGGAGTCCCCGTCCCTCGCTACGCATTCGTAGACCAGCGTGACGGAGCCCTCTGGGCCGTCTCCTCCATGGACGCCCCCGAAGAAGATCTCGCCGCCCAAACCCTCCCCTCAGTCGACTTCCACCCCCGGCCTCTCTCCGATCTCCACCTCCTCGCCCCCGTCACTCCCTCCAAGATCCTCTGCGTCGGCCGCAACTACCGCGACCACGCCACCGAGCTCGGCAACGAAGTCCCCAAAGAGCCTCTCCTCTTCCTCAAGCCGCCATCCTCCCTCCTCGCCCCCGGCGGCGTCATCCGCATGCCCGCCCTCTCCCACCGCGTCGACTACGAAGGCGAACTCGGCATCGTCATAGGCCGCCGCTGCCGCAACCTCCGCCCCACCGAAGACCCCCGTCCCTACATTCGCGGCTACGTCATCGTCAACGACGTCACCGCCCGCGACATCCAGAAGTCCGATAGCCAATGGACCCGCGGCAAAGGCTTCGACACCTTCTGCCCCGTCGGACCCATCGTCTCCAACGAAATCGACCCCTGCGGATACAAAGAGACCACCGGCGCCCCCGTCACCCTCACCACCCGCCTCAACGGCGAGATCAAACAACACGGCAGCACCGCCGACCTCATCTTCCCTATAGCCCACCTCCTCCACTACATCACCGCCGCCATGACCCTCGAACCCGGCGACCTCATCCCAACCGGCACCCCCGCAGGCGTCGGCCCCGTCCAGCCCGGCGACCTCATCCGGATCGAAATAGACGGTTTAGGCACCCTCCAGAACACCTTCGCCCCCGAACCAAAACACGCTTGAACTAAATGTTGCTGTTGCCTGTCCTTTTGTCATCCCGTAGGGATCTGCCGTTGTCGTTGCCGTTCCTGTTGCTGTTGCCGTTGCCGTTCTCGTTGCCGTTGCCGTCGCCATCGCCATCGCCGTTGCCGTTGCTTCTAGGTACCCCAAGGCTTCAGCCTTGGGTCTCTCATCCTGCCCCGAAAGAGCGGGGCTTTAGCCCCTGGGGTATGCTTGGTTCTACCAACCGGGTGCCTACGCCCACCTCGGGCAGAATGCATCTTGTGTTCTTCTTGCCATTCCGCAGGGATCTGCTTTACCTTTGCCGTTGCAGTTCCCCTCCGCAACCGATAAATTCACACCACACCACCACCCGAAACCTGCGAATTCCATCACATCTTGATAAAATCGTAGTGAACAGCGAAGGAGCATTCCTATGGCATCGTTACTTGAACAGCTTCGTGGCATGACCACCGTCGTCTCCGACACCGGCGACATCAACGCAATCCACCAGTACAAGCCGCAGGATTCGACCACCAATCCCTCCCTCATCGCCGCAGCCGCCGGCATGCCCGCCTACCAGTCGATCGTCGACGATGTCCTCAAGCACGCCCGCGAATCCGCCGGTCCCAACGCCTCCGATCACGACGTAGCCGCCGCCGCCTTCAAGACCCTCGCCGTAGCCTTCGGCCGCAAGATCCTCGAGATCATCCCCGGCCGCGTCTCCACCGAGGTCGACGCCCGCCTCTCCTACGACACCGAAAAGTCCATCGAGACCGCCCGCGACATCATCGCGCAGTACGAAGCCGCCGGCATCTCCCGCGAGCGCGTCCTCATCAAGCTCGCCTCCACCTGGGAGGGCATCCGCGCCGCCGAGATTCTCGAGAAGGAAGGCATCCACTGCAACATGACCCTTCTCTTCGGTCTCCACCAGGCCATAGCCTGCGCCGAAGCCAAGGTCACCCTCATCTCCCCCTTCGTCGGCCGCATTCTGGATTGGTACAAGAAGGACACCGGCAAGGACTACACCGGAGCCGATGACCCCGGCGTTCAGTCCGTCACCACGATTTACAACTACTACAAACACTTCGGCTACAAGACCGTCGTCATGGGAGCCAGCTTCCGCAACACCGGCGAGATCATCGAGCTGGCCGGCTGCGACCTCCTCACCATCGCGCCCAAGCTCCTCGGCGAGCTCCAGTCCGCCGAAGGCACCCTCGAGCGCAAGCTCGATCCCGCCCACGCCAAGGACCTCAAGATCGAAAAGATCCCGATGGACAAGGCCACCTTCGACAAGATGCACGCCGAAGACCGCATGGCACACGACAAGCTGAAGGAAGGCATCGAAGGTTTCTCCAAGGCCCTCGAAGATCTCGAGAAGCTCCTCGAAAAGCGCCTCGCCGAAATCAGCGAACCCGCCACAACCCGCTAATTCAACTTTCCAGCCTCCAGCAAAAGACCGCGCCCCAAAGCGCGGTCTTTTTGCATCTCACACTATTGCGTCGCTTACAAACTCCTGAGATATCATCCGGGAGAAGGACACCCTACGGCCCGGAGTACTCCCCTTTGCATCGTCTTCTTTCCTTCTGCCTCCTTTCCTTCATCTCTGCCTCTTCCCTCCACGCGCAAACCTTCCGCAATCCGTATCGCATCCCCACTGCCACCGATCCCAGCAATGTCATCGTCGCCGACTTCAACGGCGACGGCCTGCCCGACATCGTCTACAGCGACTCCGTCTTCGCTGGCTCTCTCCACATCCTCCTCGCCAAGCCAGGCGGAGGCTACGCCGCTCCAGTCTCCACACCCACGCTCCCAGCCAACACCTCCACACTCTGCCGCGCGCTCGATACCAACCGCGATGGCAAGCCGGACCTCGTCTGCGCCTTCGCCCAGGGCCTCAACGCCTCCCTCATTACCCTCACCGGCAACGGCGACGGCACCTTCACCATAGGCAAATCCTCTCCTCTCCCCACCGCAACCGGCAACAACTTCGCTCCATCCCTCTACCCCCCACTGGACTTCGATGGCGACGGCATACCCGACCTCATCGTCCTCGATGCGGGAAATCAGAAGACCTACACCATGCTCGGCGATGGCCTTGGCGGCTTCACTGTCTCAGGAATCATCAACGGGAACGACGGCACTCCGGTCGCAGTCGATCTCAACGGCGACGGCGTACTTGACCTCGCCTTCAGCGGGACCACGAGCAGTAGCGGTCAGGGTGGTCCGACCGTCTTTCTAGGCAAAGGCGGCGGTTCCTTCATCACCCCAGGCATGCGGTACGGCGACGGTACCTGCACCTTCGCCGACGTGGACGGCGACGGCCACACCGACGCCATCTGCGGCCAAATCATCAACCCACCCGCCGGCACCACCCATCTCATCATTCTTCGCGGAAATCCCGACGGTTCCTTCAACCCCACACCCATCTACGACAAACCCTTCGGCAACAACGACACACCCTTCGACGGTCTCGGTTCCTTCCAATTTCCGATCGCGGTTTCGGACCTCAATGGCGACGGCATCCCCGATATCATCGCGTACGCCGGAAATGGTTTCACTGTTTTGCTTAGCCAATCAGGACCGCCCAACCCCACCTTCGGCGATCCCAAACACTACGTCGCAGGTCCGGCAAACCTACCCGGAGCCTTCACCCAACAGATCATCGACATCAACAACGACGGCCATCTCGACATCGTCACCGTCGGCGCCAACGGCATCTACATCAGCTACGGAAACCCCGATGGCTCCTTCAACACTGCCCCGGCCTACGAGGCCGCCCAGGTCCTCGGCCACGCCACCTTCGCCGACTTCAACAACGATGGCATCCCCGATATCGCAGCCACCGGCGACACCCAGATCCAGATTAGCTTGGGTAACGGCGACGTAAACGGTACCTTCGCAGCCCATCAGTCCGTGCCCAACGGCGGCGTGTCTTTCACCCTCTCCGAGGCCCCTGCCGCGTCCTCCATCTTCCACGGCGACTTCAACGGCGATGGCAATCAGGACCTCATCGCCCTCGGCTTTCCCTCCCCCACTCAGGGAGCTCCCTACGTCTATTTCGGCAATGGCGACGGCTCCTTTCGGTCCCCGCTTCAGGTGCCCAATCCCTCGCCGCTTTTGCCCGGAGCCGTCGTAGCCGACCTCAACGGCGACCACCGCGACGATCTCCTGAACAACCTCACCATCCTTAGTCCGAACTCCAACACTTCCGCTATATATTCCAGCCTCTCCAACGGCGATGACTCCTTCCAAACCGTCGTCACCCCCATCCCCGTCGAAACCGCATCCAACGGAACCGCCACCGGCTATACCGATCCCGTCCTGACCGACTTCAATCACGATGGCAACCTCGATGTCGTCCTCAGCGCAATCGCCAACGCATACGTATTCAAAGGCCACGGCGATGGCTCCTTCGACACCAAGGGCACCGCCCTGCCTATTCCATCGCTCGCAGGCATGAACAACGCCACTAGCATCGTCACTGCCACAGGCGACTTCGACGGCGACGGCAATCAGGACATCGCTGTTCTCTATTCTTTCTCCAGCGCCACCGCACCATCGCCCTTCGCCACGGGAGTCTTCATCTATAGCGGTAACGGCGACGGCACCTTCTCCTCCCCCAACCTCGCCGGCCTCTTCTCTCATCACTATCTGCGGATCTCAGCCGCAGACCTCAACGGCGATGGCCGCGACGACCTCATCCTTCGCGGAGATAACACACCCTTCGAAGGCCCCGCGCTCGCCGTCGTGCAGTCTCTGCCCGGCCGCTCCTTTGGGCCTGAACTGAACTACCTCGCCAACAGCGGCCTCGGCGATCTCGCCGCTCTTGACGTCAACCGCGACGGCTATCGCGATATCCTCGCCACCAACGGCGTCGGCTCGCCCTACTCCATTACCATCGCCAGCACCGTCGCCGTCCTTCTCAACCTCAACCAACCGCCCGCACTCACAGGCAGCCTGACGGCATCCCCAGAGCCATCGGTCATAGGCCAACCCTTTAGCCTCACCGCCACTCTCGTCCCGACCCCAACCGCCACCCTCACAGGCAACGTCCAGTTCACCATCGACGGCGCAGCCGCAGGTTCAGCTCCCCTCGTCTCCAACGCCGCTACCATCGCCGCACCGACATTAGCCATCGGCAGCCACCTCGTATCCGCAACCTGGCCCGGCGACGGCACTGGCGCCTATCCCGCCGTCACCCTCTACGCCCTCCATACCGTCACCGCCATTCCAGTCACCCTTACCCTCACCTCCAGCCCCAACCCCGCCAACATCGGCCAGTCCGTCATCATTCACTCTTCTCTCACCAACGCTTCCGGCGTTCCCACCTCCGCTCCCGCACCGACAGGCACCATTACCTTCGCCGACAACGGCGTCACCTTCGCCACCACCGACCAGGCCAGCTTCGACGCCAGCCATATCTTCACCACCACAGGCCCCCACACCGTCACCGCCACCTACAGCGGAGACGCCACCCACGCCCCGGCATCCGCCACCCTCATCGAAACCATCACCACCCTGCCCACCATCACTACCCTGCAAAGCTCCCTCAACCCCTCATCCGCGGGCCAGTCCGTCACCTTCACCACCACCGTCACCGCGCAACCCGAAAACTCACTCAGCAATCTCTTCCAATCGAGCACGGTCACACTCACCGGACTTCCCGGCGGCCCCGTCACGCTTCCCGTACCATCCGCCAGCTCTGGCAACATCGGCATCGTCACCTATGCCACCAGCGCACTGCCGCCCGGCACCTACACCATCACCGCATCCTTCTCCGGTAACACCAACCTCAGCCCCAGCACCTCCACCCCACTCACCCAGATCGTAACCTCAGCCCTCACCATCACCACCCTCACCGCCAGCCCCAACCCCGCCTACGTTACCCAGCCCGTCACCTTCACCGCCACAGTCAACTCACCCTTCGGCACACCCACCGGCACCATCCAGTTCCTCGACGGAACCGTCCCCCTGGCCACCGTTCCCCTCACCTCCGGCATCGCCACCTTCACCACCGCACTCCTCACCCCCGGCACTCATTCCATCACTGCCCTCTACAGCGGAGACACCGCCCACAATCCATCCACCTCCTCTCCCTTCACCGAAACCATCCTCTCCGCCGACTTCACCCTCTCCATCGACCCCTCCTCCCTCACCCTCGTCACCGGGCACCACACCACCCTCATCCTTACCGCCACCAGTGCCGGCAGCTTCGCCGACACCATCCACCTCACCCTCGGCCCACTCCCCCAGTGGACAACCGTCACCTTCACCCCCGCCGACCTCACCCTCTCCTCCGGAGGCAAAGCCACCTCTCGCGTCTACCTCGACACCGACGCCGTCATCGGCTACATCAGCCAATCCCAACCCCGGCCTAACCTCGCCACCCCGCTGGCCGCATCCACCGCCGCCGCACTTGCGTTCATCCTTCTTCCCTTCGCCCGCCGTAGCCGACGCCTCCCAACCCTCATCGCCCTCACCATCGCCGCCGCCATCGCCATCGGAGCCACCGGCTGCAGCGGCATGTATCCCGGATCAACCGCACCCGGAACCTACAACATCCAGATCACCGCCACCGGAACCCAGACCCCCATCACCCACACCCTCACCCTTCCGCTCATCGTAACCAAGTAACCCGCACCCCAAATCCTCTCTCCTTGACAATCTAGGAAGCCAACATTATCTTCCCTCCTAGACAATCAAGGAGAGAGCGCCGCATGCCTAAACAAGTCGACCTCATGCAGGGAACCCTCGACCTGCTCATCCTCAAAGCCGTCTCTCTCGGCAAGCTCCACGGCTACGGCGTCCTCCTCCGCATCCAGCAAATGAGCACCGATCAGCTCATCGTGCAGCAGGGCTCCCTCTACCCCGCGCTCTACCGCCTCGAGCACGAGGGCTCCATCGCCAGCGAGTGGGGCGAAAGCGACAACAACCGCCGCGCCAAGTACTACACCCTCACCCCCGCAGGCCGAAAAAAGCTCACCGCCGAGCAGCAAAAGTGGAACCGCATGGCCGGCATCATCGGCACCATCCTCGACCTCACCCCAGCCGATCTCGCCGAGGCCCAATCATGAGCGCCCCTTGGTTCCGCTTCAAGTCTCGCCTCAAATCCTGGCTCCGCTCCATCACGCATCGCAACCGCGTCGAAGCCCAGATGGAAGACGAGATCCTCTTCCACCTCGAAGCCCGCGCCGCCGACCTCACCCGGCAAGGCCTCTCTCCCCGCGAAGCCATGCGTCAGGCCCGCATCGAGTTCGGCGCCATCCCCGCCCACAAAGACGCCATGCGCCACTCCCTCAATCTCCGCTGGTGGGACGACCTCTGGGCCGACCTCCACTACGCCGCCCGCATCCTCCGCAAATCCCCCGGCTTCACCGCCATCGCCGCCGCCTCGCTCGCCCTCGCCATCGGCGCCAACACCACCATCTTCTCCGTCGCCAACGAGATCCTCTACGAGCGCCTCGGCGTCCCTCACCCCGAACAGCTTCAACTCCTCACCATCACCGGCGACAAGAATCTCGCCATCCACTCCTTCTGGGGAAACTGGGACTCCGTTTCTGACGGCCGCACCCACTTAGACTCTTTTACCTATCCCTCCTACCAGCAACTCCGCGCCAACAACCACGTCCTCCAGGACATCTTCGCTTTCAAGGATATTGGCCACGCCAATATTACCCTCGACGGCACCGCCTCTGCCCTCCAGGTCGAGCTCGTCTCCGGCAATTTCTACCAGCAGATGGACGTCCGCCCCGCCCTCGGCCGCGCCATCCTCCCTTCCGACGACGGCGCACCCTCCACCGGAGCAGTAGCCATCATCAGCGACGGCCTCTGGCAGCGCTCCTTCGGTCGATCCCCCTCCGTCATCGGCAAAGTCATCTCGGTCAACATGACGCCCGTCACCATCATCGGCGTCAACCCCCACGGCTTCACAGGCGCACAGAGCGTCCAAAGCTCCCCCGAGATCTTCATGCCCCTCTCCATGATTCCTCTCCTCAAAGGATCCATGGGCGAAACCGGCACACTGCTCTCGAGTCCCAACTTTGCCTGGGTACAGCTCATGGCTCGCTCCAAACCCGGAGTCCCCATCGAGCAGGCACGCACCGCACTCGACACCATCCTCACCGCCGCCATACGCGGCACCATCACCGTAGCCAAAGACGACACCATGCCCCGGCTCGAACTCGAGGACGGCAGTCGCGGCCTAAACCGTGCCACCCTCGAGTTCGGCAAGCCCCTCCATGTCTTACTCGCTCTGGTAGGCTTCGTTCTCCTACTCGCCTGTGCCAACATCGCGAACCTCATGCTCGCGCGCGCCTCTGCCCGTCAGCATGAGATGGGCGTACGTCTCGCCCTCGGTGCCAGCCGCTGGCGCATTCTGCGTCAAGTCCTCACCGAAAGCCTCCTCCTATCGACCCTCGGCGGCATCTTCGGCCTCGTCCTCAGCTACCTCGGACGCACCGCTCTGCCCCAATTGGTAGCCAACTCATGGGAGCGTGTTGAACTCAACGTGCCCTTCAACTGGAAGGTATGCGCCTTCACCGCTGGCATCACCATCCTCACTGGAATCCTCTTCGGCATCGCTCCGGCCTGGGCCGCCACCCGCGCCGAAGTAGGCACCGCCCTCAAGGAGAGCGCCAGCACCTCTACCCGCCGTCGCAAGGGCTTCACCGGCAAAGCCATCGTCGCCTTCCAGGTCGCACTCTCCACGCTACTCGTCGTAGGCGCCGCACTCTTTCTCCGCACCCTCTTCAATCTCAACTCTATCGACCCCGGCTTTCGCACCGACCATCTCGTCCTCTTCGACATCAATCCACCCAATCTTCGCTACCCCGTGCCCAAAGACATCGCACTGCACCGCCAACTCGAGCAAGCGCTCGCCGCGGTCCCCGGTGTCGACGGCATCACCCTCACCACCGTCCCTCTGCTCGCCGGCTCCATGTCCAACGGCCCCTTCAGCGTCGAAGGCGCCACGCCCAGTAACAAAAACGGACCAACGACCGACTCCATCATGGCGCGCGATCAGAGCGACACCTCCATGTACCTCGATGTAGGCACGCGCTTCTTTTCAGTTGTGGGCCTTCCCATCGTCGCTGGCCGCAATTTCACTCCGCAGGACACCGAAACCTCACACCAGGTCTCAGTCATCAACCGCACCCTCGCCAAACAGTTCTTCCCCAACACTAACCCCATCGGCAAACGTTTCTCGTTCTCCACCACCCACAATGAAAGAACCAAGTGGTTCGAAATCGTCGGCATATGTGCCGACACACCCTTCCCCAATCTCCGTGACCAACCACCGCCGCTCCACTTCGATCTCTACCACCAGCAGACTGCTGCGGGCGGAATGACCTACGCCATCCGCACCAGCATGAAGCCCGAAGCCATCGTCCCATCCCTCCGTGCCTCCATCCAAAACATCGACCGCAACCTTCCCATGATCGACGTCCGTACCCAGCAGCAGCAGATCGACGCCAACACCCAGCAGGAGCGCATCTTCGCCAGCCTCAGCGCGGGCTTCGGCCTCCTCGCCTTGGCGCTCGCCTGCGTCGGCATCTACGGCATCATGGCCTACACGGTCTCCCAGCGCACCAACGAGATCGGCATCCGCCTCGCCCTCGGAGCCCACCGCGCTCAAGTCCGCGCCATGGTCCTCCGCCAGGCCACCCGCCTCGCCATCCTCGGAATCACCATCGGCATAGCCGCATCTCTCGCCCTCAGCCGCCTCATCAAATCCATGCTCTACGGCCTCCAACCCACTGACCCCCTCAGCATCGCGGGAGCCGCCACCCTCCTCCTCGCCATAGCCCTGATCGCCAGTTGGCTCCCCGCCCTCCGCGCCTCCCGCGTAGAACCCATGGAAGCCCTCCGCCACGAATAACCGCAACCCCGACCCCACTGTCTCCTTTGCCTTCCTCAACCAAAACCACCCACAAAAGCAGGGGGGTGCCCCATCCATCGCAATCTCATCGCGATGGGTGGGAATGTATCCCTCTCCCAAGCCAGCTCTTGCCGTTGCCGTTGCCGTTGCCGTTGTCGTTGCTTTTGCCTTTTGCCTTTTGCCTAACTCTAACTCTCCACCCACCACGTCATCTCGACCGAAGGCGGCGAAGGCCGCCGCAGCGGAGAGATCCCTGTATCTCGCCTTTGTTTTGCCTTCCCGTTCTTTGTTCTCTTCCACCACCCACCAAAGATCGGGTGCCCCATCCATCGCAGCCCCATAGCGATGGGTGGGAATGTAACACCTTCCCCGCCAGCTCTGGCCGTTGCGGTTGCATTTCTTGCTTGTCATCCCCGAAGGGGATCTGCTTTTGTCATTGCAGTCGCTGTTATTGTCATTCTGAGCGAAGCGAAGAATCCCGCATTTCCGAGGGGAGCGAAGCGACCCGAGTGCCCCTCAAAAATAAATCCCCCCAATTTGCATAAAAACAGGCAGCGGGAAAAGTGTCTTCCCGCTGCCCATAAACCACCACAAACATGTACCGTTTGCCACGCAAAAAGCCACGCTCTGCGCACCGATTTTCGCAAAAACCCCTGCAAAAACCACACTCCACCACGCAGAAAAAAATCTACAAAATATACCGCGAAAGATCCTGATCCTTCACAATCGAAGCCACCTGCTGCCGCACATACTCAGGATCGACCACGATCACCTTCTCCACTCCCGTTGCTGTCTGCCGCTCAATCACCGGCAACGGAGGCAGAGCCGCCACAGGCTCACCCGTAAGTGACGCAGAAGCATGCACTTCCGCCACCACTCCCTCTTCCGTCGCCTCCGCCCGAGGACTCTTGAACAGGTCCGGAGCCTGAAAACTGATCTCATCCAGCACCCGTTCCAGAATCGTATGCAGTCGCCGAGCCCCAATGTTTTCAGTAGTTTCGTTCACCTTGAACGCGAACTGGGCCATCTCCTCGATCGCCCCCTTCGTAAACTCCAGCTTCAAACCCTCTGTTTCCAACAACGCCACCGACTGCTTCACCAGCGAAGACTTAGGCTCCGTCAAAATCCGTACAAAGTCATTCACCGTAAGTGATTGCAGCTCAACACGTATCGGGAACCGTCCCTGTAATTCAGGAATCAAATCGCTAGGCTTCGACACATGAAAAGCCCCCGCCGCGATGAACAAAATATGGTCGGTAGAAACCATCCCATACTTCGTGCTAACCGTAGTCCCTTCAACAATTGGCAGAATATCCCGCTGCACACCCTCCCGCGAAACATCCGGTCCATGCCCACCTTCACGCCCGGCAATCTTGTCGATCTCGTCCAGGAAAACCATCCCCGAATCCTCGACCCGCTCCACCGCCAGCCGCGTAACCTGATCCATATCAATCAATCGGCTCTCTTCCTCCGACACCAGGTACTCGAAAGCCTCCGAAACCTTCATCTTCCGCTTCTTCGTCCGCTGGCCAAACAACCCGGGCAACATGTCCTTCAGGTTGATGTCCATCTCCTCCGTGCCCTGGTTCGAGATCACTTCAAAGCTCGGCTGATTACGGTCGCGCACATCCAACTCCACCATCCGCTCATCCAGCTTGCCCTCGCGGAACTGCTGCCGCAGCTTCTCCCGCGTCCGCTGCTCACGATCGCCCGGCTTCTCATCGCCACCATCCACAACCGTTGACGCAGGCAGCTGAATCACATTGCTTCCGGGCTCATGTGTGGCCGCCGCAGCCATAGCCGCCGCAGGCGTAGGCGGCAGCAGCAGATCGATTAGCCGATCCTCAGCCGCAAGTTCAGCCTTATCTTCAACTTCCTCCATCTTCTCTTCGCGAACCATGTCGATCGCAATCTCCACCAGATCGCGCACAATCGACTCGACATCGCGCCCCACATACCCAACCTCGGTAAACTTCGAGGCCTCCACCTTCAAAAACGGCGAGTTCGTCAGCTTCGCCAGCCGCCGCGCAATCTCCGTCTTACCCACACCAGTCGGCCCGATCATGATGATGTTCTTCGGCATGATCTCTTCCGCCAGCTCCGGCGAAAGCTTCTGCCGCCGCATCCGGTTCCGCAGCGCAATCGCCACGGCCCGCTTGGCCGCCTGTTGTCCCACAACATACTTATCCAACTCCGCCACGATCTCTCGCGGAGTCATCTCATCCAGCGCCAGCGCCTGATCGTCAGCCGTTCCCGGAAGAAAAATTGCCATGATTTGCGGTACTCCTAAACTTGAAAAACATTACAGCGATAGCCAGAAGGTCATACGAACCCGCGCCATTACTGGTTCGCAGGCTCTGCCTTCAACTCTTCAATCGTCATCTGATCATTCGTATAAATACAGATCTGCCCGGCAATCGTTAGACTCTTTACCGCGATCTCCCGCGCACTCAAATCCGTGTTTTCCATCAATGCCCGCGCACTCGCCAGCGCATAACTCCCGCCGCTTCCAATCGTCGCGATGCCCTCATCCGGATCAATCACATCGCCCGTCCCACTCAGCAGAAACGTCTGCTTGGCATCGGTCACAATCAGCAGAGCCTCAAGCTGCCGCAGCATCTTGTCAGTCCGCCAGTCCTTCGCCAGCTCCACCGCCGCACGGCCAAGATTCCCGGCATACTGTTCCAGCTTCGTCTCAAACCGCGCAAACAGGCTAAACGCATCCGCCGTCGACCCGGCAAATCCCGCCAGCACCTTATCGTTGTAGAGCTTACGAATCTTCTTCGCCGAGCCCTTCATCACGGTCGCGCCCAGCGATACTTGGCCATCGGCCGCCATCACAACGGAATCTCCCCGCCGAACGCAGATCACGGTAGTCGAGCGAATCCTTCGCCCTTCACCCAGATCCAGCGGATGAGCGGCATTTGGCAGCTTCGTGGAGGCAGACTTCAAACGAACAGACGGCTTGGCAGAGGAAGAGCGACGAGACATTGGCACTCCTCAGTATATCGTCTTCCCTTTTCGTCTCCGCACGTCAATCTATCGGCACGCCGCATTCCCAGCATTCGACATCGCCAGAAACGTAATGCTAGCCGGCGCAAGGCTGACACTCCCAGCCTTGGTCGACTCCCCTTTTATCTGGGGAAAAGCATCGTTAGCCCCCAAAGCCAGCTCGCGCCCGTTCAAATTCACCTTATTGTCCAGAAGGTCCTTAGCCGTCAGCGTGTACCGCTCCGACTTCACCGGAACATCAAGCTCCTGAGTCGCACTGCGGTCAGCGTTGATCGCCAGCAGCGCCACCCCTCCCGGTTGACCCCGCAAACAGTGGGCATAAAGATACAGGTTCGGCGAAGGCGAAGCCCCCGCATCCAGCACCATCGTTCCCATCATCCTCCGCCACAGCAGAGCAGCCCAGTAATTCGGCCGCGGAACGAGCGTACTCTCATCGATCAGCGCATAGTCGCTGGCAGCTAGCGTGTTGTGAATTACCACCTGCACCCCATGCTTCGCCAGCGTTCCAAGCTGGTTTAGATACCGAAAACTATCGATGAAATCAGAAGCCCAGGGATTTCCCCCGCAAGCCGTCTCCCCCGTCTCAGTCAGCCACATTTGCTTGCCCGGTTCAAACCTGTCGCGAAGCTTCTCGTAAAAAGCTTCGTCCTTGTTCGTGCGCGATAGCCAATCCTCCGAAAGCGCCGTATCGGCTGTCACCTGAGAAGGCGCCCCAGGCCGCGCACAGCGCTTCGAAACCCCTCCGTAGAAGTGGTACGAAAACGCATCCACCTCCGACCCCGGCTGGCTCAACATATCTTCTGTTTTGACCAAACGCATCCCGGAAGCCAGCCCCGTCTCCCCAACCGATCCCGGCCCAAGAATCACCATTCCGGGAGCAGTCGTCTTGGCAAAGCTATGAAACGCGAGATAATCACGCCCATACGCCGCGGCATCATAGCCCTTCGGCGCTCCTCCAATCGTTGCAAATGTTGGTTCGTTGAAGAACTCCGCCGCGGCAATGTTTCCACCCACGCTCTTGGTGTACGCCAGAAATTTACCAGCCTCATCCGGAGTCCACACACCCTCAGCGTTGCGGACACCTCCGCTCACAGCAAACGAAGTTACGATCTTCGCATCCACCGCGTGCGAAAAATCAACCACGCCCTTCCATTCTTTTCTCGTCAATACACTCCCAAAACCTGTCGGCGGAGCAGCTGGCGCCGCCTCATCCGAATCCTGAAAATAAGTCGAGTTCGCCCACGTTCCACTTACCCGCACATAGGCCGGCCCCAGCGCAGCCGCCAGCTTCCGCAACCTCACATTCGAAAGATCAACCGGTGCCCTGTAGCGGTACAACGACGGATCCATCCCCGCTGGCACCGAAAGCTTGGCCGCAGATGGCTCTGCCGCAGCCGTCGCACTCTGCTTATACGGAGCCCAGAACCTGCCTCCCGTCACTTCAACCATCTCGATGTTGAACGACTGAAAGCGCTCGTCAATCGTGCCAACTCGCGGCATCGTTGCCGGTGTTACCGGAGTCGATGAAGCCCCAAAGAGATTCGGCGTAACCGCCAGGCCGCCAAACATAACCAAGGCTGCAATTACACCGCCTTCGAGACAAAACTTGCTCATTCAGGCACCACGTTTATTTAGTTTGAACTGCGCCGGAATTCTACACGTCTAGCTCAACAGCTTTGTACCTTTAATTTGCTTGGAAATCCCGATTCCTGAGCACGCATCGGAAAATAGCAATACCCTTCAGCGATGGCGCATCCGCAAGCTCTGCCAGCTGCCATCCGTAGTCCACCCGCCATCCACTGCCAATGCCTGTCCATTGATGAAGCCGCTCTTCGCCGGATCTGCAAGAAATAAAATAGCCTGTGCAATATCATCCGGCATCGCAAACCGTCCCATCGGATTCACGCCAATAATGTCATCATCCGTGTAGCCGCCGCCCGCCTGATCGGCTACATCCATCTCCGTCTTCACCCATCCCGGACACACCGCATTGCAACGAACCCCGCGCCCGCCCCACTCCGCCGCCAGCGTCCGCGTCAGGCCAATCAGTCCGTGTTTCGATGCGTTATACGCCGTCCGGTCACCAATACCCACCAACCCGGCAATCGAAGCCACATTGACGATGCTACCCTCTCCCTGCTCCAACATCAGCGCGCCAAATCCCTTCGACAACACAAACGGCGCAACAAGATTCACCTCCAGCACCCGCCGAAACGCATTAGCCTCGACGTTCTCCGCAGGCGCGATAAAGCTGATCCCAGCGTTATTCACCAACACATCGGCCCGATTCCACCTTTTCCGAACCGTCTCCACCGCCCTCGCCACCACACCCTCATCGCAGATATCGCCAATCAGCTCCTCTGCCTCGGCGCCATGAGCGCGAACCACCGTCAGTGTCGCGGCACAGCTCTGAACATCCATCAACGCGAGCGAATAGCCAGCCATGGCAAAACTCTCCGCCGCCCTCCGCCCGATCCCCTGCGCCGCCCCTGTAACAATCGCAACTCGCATACGTTGAATCTAATTGAGAACAAGATGTTCTCTTGGAGATACCTGTATTCACGTTTAACAAAACGGCGATGCGCTATTCTTTTGGGCAAGCCCTGTGTTCTCTTCAATCACATCTCCCCTGTCGCTTGCCCTTCGGTCACCTCGAGGTATAGCCGCCATTGCGGTAACCAGCGTCGCTACAGCAGCTGTAGCCACCTACATGCTCACCCGCAAAAAATCCACGCCGGAAGAGCTCGAGCGCGACCGCCGCGACCTTCTCGCCACCATGGGCCGCATCACCGACGGCACCATCACCGACGCGCCATCCGCTCCTGACGACCCCACTCACACTCCGCGTCTTCTCATCTACGACTACCGCATCGCCGGCGTCACCTACGAGTGCGCCCAGGACGTCACCTCCCTCGCCGACCACGTCCGCGACATCCGCACCGACCTCCCCATCCAGGTCCGCTACGACCTCCACAACCCCGCCAACAGCATCGTCGTATCCGAATCCTGGAGCGGCCTCCGTCTTACCACCCACCACCCCCATCCGACCGATCCACACGCCGGAACACCCTGAGCGACTTATCGCGGCACATAAGCCAAGTCTTTTGAAGCCTGCTCACACATCGAAACATCTCAGACTGTAGTCATGTCCATTACATCCGTTAGCCACGCAATAGATGCTACGACCCTGAACGCCCTTACGACCTTTCCTCAGCTACTCGAGGCCCACTACGCACCTATCCCTGCAGAGTTCAAGAATTGGGCCCCTACCTCCTGGGAAGGCGTTCCCAGCGAGCCCTTCACTCCCATCGAGCAAATCTGTCATGTGCGCGACATCGAAATCGACGGATATCACGTGCGCTTCCAACGAACCCTGAACGAATCTAACCCCACCCTCGCGTCAATCGACAGTGAAATCCTCGCTAAAAAACGATCCTACGCCACGTCAAACGCAGCCGAAGTCTTCGTCGCATTTCGCGCAGCTCGCGCAACCACAATCGAGCTGATCTCAAGGCTGAGTCCTGAGCAACTCGCCAGAACCGCAGCGTTCGAGGGATACGGAGCCTTGTCCCTACGCAGCCTGGTGCACTACCTGTGCAGCCATGACCAGCAGCACCTCGCAGGCCTTCAGTGGCTCCTTGGCAAAATCGAAGCCTCTCGCAGTCCCGCGTCATAGATTGAACCTCTAACCCACCCGGACTACACTCAAATCATGCACATGGTCGCCACCCCGAACCGCAAGATGCAGCGTGTCCTGCAGTTCTCCATGGTGTTGACCTTCGCGTACGTCATCGCCACCTTCATCTTCGGCCTCCGCGCCCACTCCCTCGCACTTATCTCCGAGGCCGGCCACAACGTCAGCGATCTCCTCGCCATCATCCTCTCCTTCGTTGCCGTTTACTTCCAGGCACGCCCCGCCACTGACCAGAAGACCTTCGGCTACCAGCGCGCCGGTGTCCTCGCCGCCTTCGTCAACGCCGTCACCCTCGTCGTCCTCTCCGCGTGGATCGCCTTCGAAGCCATCCACCGCCTCGCCGTCCCCGTAGCCGTCCAACCTCGTCTCATGATGTACGTCGCCGCCGCCGGCGTTCTAATGAACGGCACCGTCGCCACCCTGCTCTGGCGCTTCTCCGGCGACGTCAACATCCGCAGCGTCTTCCTCCACATGCTCGGCGACACGCTCTCCACCGCCGCCGTCATCGTAGGCGGCGCAGCCATCCTCTTCACCGGCATGACCTGGATCGACCCGCTCCTCTCCATCCTCATCGCCGCCATGATCCTCTGGAGCTCCATCGGCATCGTCCGCGAGACCCTCAACATCCTCCTCGAGGGCACGCCGCGTAATCTGCAACTCGCTTCCGTCCGCGACGCCATGCAATCCGTCACCGGCGTCCTCAACGTCCACGACCTTCACGTCTGGAGCCTCGGCTCAAACTCGCACGCCCTCGCCAGTCACGTCACCATCGCCGAGATGCCCATGTCCGAGTGCAGCGCCATCCTCGACGGCATCAACTGCACGCTCCGCGACCATTTCAAGATCACTCACACCACCATCCAGTTCGAAACCACCGGCTGCGAAACCACACACGGTTGCAGCGCCCCACCCGAGCTCGAAGCCGTCGGCGCCCACAACCACCACGGCCACAGCCACTCCCACTAGTCACAAAACGAATCCCCGACATATGCCACGCATCCATTCATGCGTGGCCGGAAGATCGTCCGCTCACCTGTAAATCAAGAGCTTGGGAGTTTTCATGCACCAGCAGCTACTGGCTGAGAGATCCTCTTTGCCGCAAACCTCCAGTCGCAGCTATCGCATCGAGTCCATTGACGTGCTGCGTGGCTTACTCATGGTCATCATGGCCCTCGACCACGCCCGCGACTACTTCTCCGGTGCGCCAATCGACCCAGCCGATCCCGTCCACTCCTGGCCTGCTCTCTTTATCACCCGCTGGATCACCCACATCTGTGCTCCCGGCTTCATCCTTCTCGCCGGCACCAGTGTCTATCTGCAGCGTCAGCGTAAATCCGCTGCCCAGCTTACCCGCTTTCTCATTCAGCGAGGCCTCTGGCTCATCTTCATCGAGATCACTCTCGTCAGCCTCGGTTGGTCTTTCAATATCGGCATGCCCATCCTCCAGGTCATATGGGTTATCGGCGCTTCCATGATCGTCCTCGCGGGCCTGCAGTGGCTGCCTCTCCCCGCCATCGGCATCTTCGCCGCAGTCATTATCTTCGGACACGATCTACTCGACCGCATCCACGCAGCCTCCCTCGGCAACTGGGCCGATGCTTGGCTCTTCCTCCACGAGCGCGGCCTCCTCATGGTTCATCACCACCCCATCGCGCTATACGGTTATCCCCTGCTCCCATGGATCGCCGTCATGGCCCTGGGCTATTGCTTCGGCCCTGTCGTCACCCAGACCCCCCAGCTCCGTCAGCGCATCTCCGTGGCCCTCGGCGCAGCGAGCCTCGCCCTCTTTGCCCTCCTGCGCCTCACGCATAGTTACGGCGATCCCGGCCCGGGCCTGCAGCACCTTGCCACACCCGCTCACACCATCATGTCCTTCTTCTCCGTCCAGAAGTACCCACCCTCGCTCCACTACCTTCTCAGCACACTCGGCGTCGTTCTTCTACTCTTCGCCCTTATCGACAACCTCGTCGAGCACGGCCGCCTCTCCAGGGTCCGAGCCTTCCTCGACGTCTACGGCCGCGTGCCATTCTTCTTCTACATCCTGCACATCTTTATCATCCACGCTCTCGCCCTCGGCGTCGCCATCGCCACCGGCGCAAACTGGCACTTCTGGATCACCCCAGCCGTCGTCTTCCTCAGCCATCTGGATAATTGGGGCTACGGGCTCCCCGTCGTCTACGCCGTATGGATAGCTGTCGTCCTCGCCCTCTATCCGGCCTGCGCCTGGTTCAGCCGCCTCAAAGACCAACGCCGCGACTGGTGGCTCAGCTACCTCTAACCCCAAAGAAAAGGGAGCAGGCGACCAAGCCTACTCCCTACTCCCTACTCCCTACTCCCTACTCCCTACAGAAGCGTCGCATCCAACGTAATCTCCGCCGCCTTCAGCACCCGCGAAACCGGGCATCCAATCTCGGCCTTATGCGCCAGTTCATCGAACTTCGCCTTATCGAGATTCGGCACCTTCGCCTTCGTCGTCAGATGGATCTTCGTGATCGTCGGCGCCTCTCCATGCAGATCAAGCGTCAGCACCGCCGTCGTCTCAATCGAGTCCGCCGTAAAACCTGCCTCGGTAAACTGTGCGCTCAACGCCATCGTGAAGCAGCCCGCATGCGCCGCCGCAATCAACTCTTCGGGATTCGTCCCTACACCATCGGCAAACCGCGAGTTGAAACCATACTGCGTCTCTTTCAACGTTCCACTCTGCGTCGAAATCGTCCCTTTGCCTTCTTTCAGACTGCCGTGCCACACTGCGCTAGCGTTGCGATCCATCGTCTTTCTCCTTCGTAATAAAGTCTGCTCTGCAAACCGTACACCATTCGATGCTCCCATATCGCCAACGGTAGTTGAAAAAATCGCAAACTAAGCTACGCTATCGAAATGCAGCCTCGCACCCCCGAAACCGCCGTCGAAGCCACTCCTACCCAATGCCCTCTAGCTACCGACGAGCCCCACTCCGTCTTCTGCCCCACCTGCTCCTCCCGCCTCGAAGACAGCCGCTGCAAACTAGTCTGCCGAACCTGCGGCTACTTCCTCAGCTGCGCCGACTTCTACTAAGCGCTCGGCACAAACAGTTACGCTAAACGGCTCCAGGGAGGCAACAGCCTCCATGCCTTTGGAACCTGCATTCCGGCGAGTTGCAAGTCATTGCAACGGGATAAATATGTAACTAAATCTTGGCTCCAAGGATGGTTGGGGTGAATGCGAGACATGATGTCATGCAGGAGAATAAAGATCGCGTAACAGCGCTTATTGTCCAGGGCAGGATATGACCACCTGCGCGGATTTTTCGGGATCATGGGTCTTATGGCTAATTCTCTATTCCATAACCGAGCATGATGAGCACAAATATTTCTGACGTACGATAGCGACAGAAGCCAGCTTTTTAGAACGGAACGGTCGATATTAAGATCGTCAGAAATAGCCTTTTGAATATGTAAGGCTAGATTCGGGAAGAGCCAAGATAATGTTCCAAAAGACATGAGTTCTGTTGCCATCCACACCGGAAGTCTTTTCTCAGATTTGTATTTATTCCGGAAGTGCTTCACAAATTGGACGGTGGCTTTTCCTTCAAGTTTGTCTTGCTTATCAAGAAAGTTGGGATGATCGAACTGGCTCAGGAATAGCGTAGCGTTGCAATGAGCAAAGGCGTCGCCTCGGATCGCCAATTCGTACGTGATTCTTGTCCGGAAGTACACTTCGATCGCCTCAAGTGGATCTGAGAGAAGAAAGCGAAGGTCTTTGTCAAACCGATATAGGTCTAAAATTTCTTGAAAAGTTGTCCCCGGTGTGAAGTTGTCGCTCGCGTTCAATTTGAACGGCTTGAAATATGCGCTTAGACGATAGTAGCTAATGCGACTTAGAGTAGCTGCCGCCTCGGAAGGGTGGCCGACTTCTAAGCCCCTATGTTGGAGCAAAATGACCTGCTGCTCAAATGAAAGCGCTAATTTTGTATAGAGCATAAGAAAACCCGCCAGATGCGCATAACCCTTCACAGGATCAGAGGCGTGGCGGGTGTGTTATGACCATTATCGACCGTTTTGAGTTTCACTGCAACCGCAAGATGTGGGCTGCGAACTCAAAATATACACACGGTGTATTGTTTCGGCACATCAGACCTTTCGAAAACCCTCTATCCCAACCCCTACCCATCCGCTACAATTCCGCACATCGCCCGGGCCCCTGAACTCACTCTCAGCAGTCGGAAAGGCGCCATGCATCCCATCCGTCACAATCCCATCGCCATCCTCCTGGCAACGCTCCTCTACTTCGTCCTCGGAGCCTTCTGGTTCACAGCCTTTAAACAAGCGTGGCTCGCTGGCATAGGCCGTACCATGCAGCAGCTCATGGAGACCGGCCGCAGCCCCTTCTTCATCTACGCCATCGCCCTGGTAGGAACCTTCATCCTCGCGCTCTTCCTCTCCTGGCTCATCCAGACCACCGGCAACCAGACCGTCACCCGTGGAATCTTCATAGCGGTCCTAACCTGGGTCGGCGTCGTCCTCACCACATGGTCAACCGAGTACGCCTTCGAAGCCCGTGGCCTCCGAATCCTCGTCATCAACACCGGCTACATCCTCACCGGCATGATCCTCATGGGAGCCATCCTCGGCGGCTGGAAAAAGAAAGGTGCCTAGTCAGATCTGGTGGATCGCCGTCAGGTAATCCTGAATGCCCGTGCAGATGATCTGGACGCCAATGCACAGCAGGATAAAGGCCGAAAGCCGCAAAACAACCATGGTTCCAGAAGCGCCAAGCAAGCGCGCTGCGGCGTTGGCGTAGCGATAGCAGATGTAAATCGTGATGCAGACCACCGCTATGCCCACCAACGATGCAATTAGCACTCTGGGCGAAAGAAACGACGATGCATGCAGCTCCGCAGGCAGGTGCGCGCCGAGCGTAATCGCAACCGAAATGGAGCCGGGGCCGACCGTGAGCGGCATGGTGTAGGGATAAAAAGCGCGATCGAGAATGCTGGCATCCTCCGCGTTGTTCGAGCGAGTGCTATTCGACTCCCGCGCCAGCAGTGACCATCCGGTTACAGCCACCACAAGTCCTCCGCCGATCTGGACGGCGTAGATGGAGATGCCGAAGAAGGTAAGAACTTTGACTCCCCAGAGCAGCGAGCCGATCAACAGAAAGAAACAGTAGATGGAAATTTTTCGCGCAAGCGCACGATGCACCGCCGGCTCGAGTCCGCTGAAGACATTCAGGAGAACGGCAGCGGCGGCGAGAGGATTGACGACAGGGAAAAGCGCTGCGACCACGAGAATCGTGGCCTCGATGACGGTCGATGCACCGTTGTGAAGATCAATCACAGGCTGAGGCTTCCTCGTTTATTTTGCAAGGCAACAAAGCTCGGGGCACCAGAGCAGCGCCGAAACAGGGAATGAGGCACCTGGCGATCACGAAAGCCCCGCCAATATCTCCGCCGTAGACCGCACCCGCGCCACTCGCCGCAGCACTTTCTCCACCGAAAACTGATGAAGATCCGCGCCCATACTCGAACACGCGTCCTCCGCAATCACAACAGAGTAGTTATGCTGCCACGCATCCCGCGCCGTAGACTCAACCCCGATGTGCGTCGCCACCCCGCCCAGCACAATTGTCTTGATCCCGCGTCTGCGCAACTGAAGGTCCAGCTCAGTCCCGTAGAAGGCGCTCCACTGACGCTTCGTGATCACTACATCCGTCTGCAGCGAATCAATCTCCGGCACAAACTCCGACCACTCCGCGGGTACTCCTCCCGGCGGCATCGGAGAAGGCTCGTCTACCTCCTGATTCGGCTTGTCCGCATAGTCGTATGCAAACGCAACCTTCACAAGAACTACAACGCCACCTGCCGCTTTCAGACCTTTACCAAGCGCGACAGAATTCTCCACAATCTTCGCCGTGTCATGCGGAGTCAACGGTCTGCCAAGTATGCCCTTCTGCATATCGATCAGTACCAACGCACACGTACGAGGATCCAACGTTATCGACATATCTATCTTCCACTCGCCTTCCGCGCTGCCTCAAACTCGTCGCCTGCATTCCACTCAATCCTCTTAGGAGCCGTCAACGCCTCCCACCCCAACTCCATCCCAAACTGGTCAAGCTTCGCATTCCCTCTGAAGTCCCAATCCTCGCGATAGTTGTCGCTGAAGTTGTGATAGTCATGTTCCACAAAGTCATTGAGCTTCGCCCGGCCCCAGGCCTCATCATGTCCTTCAAACAGCTCGCCCGGATCCACTGAAAACGCCGGAATCCCCACACGCGACAAACTGAAATGATCCGAGCGATAGAAGGTTCCCGCCTCAGGCCGCGGATCAGGAACAATCGCCAACCCAAACCGCTTCGCCGTATCCTCCACCACCGGATAGAAACTCATCCGCTGCGCCCCATTCACATTCACCTGCTGCGGCACCCCGAGCGGCAGAATCATGTCGTAGTTGATCCCCAGCGTAATCTGCCCCGCCGGAATCGGCGGATGCTGCCCCAGATACTCACTCCCAAGCAACCCCTGCTCCTCCGCCGTCACCGCCGCAAAGATCACCGAGTGCGGCGGCTTCGCACTCATCGACGTCCACGCCCGCGCCATCTCCACCAGCATCCCGCAGCCCGTAGCATTGTCCGCCGCGCCGTTGTAGATATTGTCCCCCGCCATCCCCGGCACAAACCCCAGATGATCGAAGTGCGCCGTATAAAGCACCGCCTGATCCGGCCCCTTCATCGTCCCCGGCAAAATCCCCACCACGTTCGGCGATTGGAACGGCCGCACCACACTCTCCACACGCGCCTTCAACCGAACCGGAAGCTCCACCGCCTTGAACCCGCGCTTACCCGCCGCCGTCATCTCCGTATCGACATCTTTTCCCGCAGCCCCAAACAACTGCTTCGCCACATCCAGCTGAATCCAGCTAGCCGCCTGCAACTGCGGATCCTTGTCATCCCGCAGATACGTCTTCTCGCTCGTATTCGAGTTCCTCACCACATCCCAGCCATAGCTCGCCAGATCCGTCAGATGAATAATCAGCGCACCTACAGCACCCATCCGCGCCGCCTGCTCAAACTTGTACGTCCACCGCCCGTAGTACGTCAGCGCCTTCCCGCCAAAAAACTTTGGATCGTCCGACGGCGGATCACCCACGATGCAGAGCACCACCTTGCCCTTCACATCCACGCCCGCATAGTCATCCCACCCAAACTCCGGAGCCGTTATCCCATACCCCACAAACACAATCGGCGCATCCACCTCCGCCACAGGCGTCAACGTGCGGTTGCTCACCGTAAAGTCATCCCCATACTTCAGATCAATCGAGAACAGACCGATCGACATCCCCTCGCCCCTCTTCGGCACCAGCGACATCGTCGTCTTATCTGCAATCGCCTTCATCCCCACAAAATTAACCTGCTGCATGTAAGTCCCGTTATCCCCACCCGGCTTCAAACCGTACAACGCAAACTGCGTCGCAATATACTTCGCCGCCAGCTCGCTTCCACGCAGCCCCGGCCCGCGCCCCTCCAGCAGATCGTCCGCCAGAAACCGCACATGCGCCCGAATCTTCTCGCCATCAATCGACGCCATCGCCGTCTTTACATCCGGCGGAACCGCCTGCGCCCACAACCCACACGACACGGACAGCAACGAAACCACAGCAGTCGCAGCAACAAAATTCTTACGCAATTCAATTCTCCTCAAACGGAATCCACACGCCATTCAGTCTAGTCCCGAAACGGCGCAACGGTGATCCAAAGGATAAAGACAGATAAGAACGAAACAAATCAGTAAAGACAAAAGAAGACTGGTGAATTCAGATCGCCCTGACTCGAGTCTCGTCCTTTTTATCCTGTCTTTTCCCTTTGGATCACCGTTACGCCTTTGTCTTTGCTGCAATCTCTCAAGGCCGAAACACCAGCCGCACACCCTCTTCCTTCACCGTCCACAACTCCCCCACGTCGTGCAGCGCAGCCGTCTTCACCCTATTCACAAACGGCCTCTTCGCCGCCTCCTTGAACATCTCCCCAATCGCCACAAAGATCTGCTCCATCGAAGCACTTCCAAACCCACTCCCCAGCAACTCCACGCCCGAGCTCCGCAGCGTTCCGCCAGCCAGCGAAATCGTCTTCCCCGCGCTCTCTCCCACCTGCACAAACCGTATCCGCGGAGCTGTACGCGACAGTCCCTTCTGCGCAATCGCCGCCAGCACAGCCTCCGCCGGCGCACCCCACAGATAATCCAGCACCACATCCACCCCGTCTCCCGTAATCTCGCGTCGAAACGCGGCCACTAGCTCGTCGTGTCCAAGTTCCAGCGAGATCGTCACATCCGCACCCAGTTCCTTCAACTTCTCCAGCGCCTCAGGATTTCGCCCCGCCGCCACCACCCTCCGCGCACCCATGCGCTTCGCAATCTGCACCGCAAGCCGCCCCGCCGACCCCGTCGCGCCAAGAATCAGCACACTCTCCCCGGCCACAAACTTCGCCCGCGCCGTCAACGCCGCCCACGACGACATCCCCGGATTCGCCAGTCCTGCCGCAGCCTCATCCGACAACCCATCCGGCAGCGGCACGCACATCGCCACACCCGTCACCGTCTTCTCCGCAAACGATCCAAACGGAGGCCGCGAAACCCCAAAATAAACGCGCCGCCCATCCTCCAGCCGCCCCACGCCATCCACGCCCGGCACAAACGGAAACACCCCTGTGCTTCCATAGTGCGTTCCATTTGCCAGCGACTTCACAATCGGATGCAGCCCCGCAGCCGTCACCGTCACCAGCACCTCTCTCTCACTCGGAACTGGCTCTTCAAACGTCGTATAGCTTGGCGGAGCATCATAGGAGCGGACAACAGCGGCATTCATCAAAGTTTCTCCCTGTAAATTTCTAAGAACCTGTCTTAAACTTCAAGCGGTCGATTGTCTTATCGTTGTTGGTTCACATCTAAAACGTCTTTGCTCCCCAAGCCACAAACGTCATCTCGACTGAAGGCGGCGAAGCCGCCGCAGTGGAGACATCCCCGTATTTCGCCTTTGTTTTTGCTTGCTCTCTTCCACCAGCCACCCATCGCGGTCTCACCGCGATGAGTGGGATGTACCCCTCTTCCCGGCCAGCTCTTGCCTTTGTCGTTGCCATCGCTTTGTCGTCGCTCTTACCTTTGCCTTTACCTCGCTTTTGTCGTTGCTCTTGCCTTTACCTAACTCTTCTCTCCACCCACCATGTCATCTCGACCGAAGGCGGCAAAGCCGCCGCAGTGGAGAGATCCCTGTATTTCGTCTTTGTTTTTGCTTCATGTCATTCCCCGTTCTGGGCCGTAGCCTTTAGTTTTTAACAACTTCTAAGAAACCTGTCGTTCGTTTACGTCATCATCGGTTTGTCTTACGTCGTCATCCTGACCCTGGGCGAAGCCGAAGGCGAAGGATTCCTGTATTTCGTCATTCGCCTGTTTTCTGTCGCAACATAACCCAATAATCTCAGTGATAGTCTGACAGATAGATGAACCTGAGGATTGCAGCGATTCGTTCCGGCTCCGACCCCGTACGCAAATTGATTGGACGCTCCTTTCACCGCGCCCTCGAAACCCATCTCATCTGCCCCAGGTGCGACGCCACCTACATCCTCATGGTCGACTACGACCAGTCCAACGACCGCTGGTTCTCCGAGAACTCCCGCCCTCTCATCAAGCTCCTCGCCAAAGCCATCTTCATGGGACACAGCACCGACCATCGCATCACCCACTTCGAAACCGAAGGCGTCATCGTCGAAAGCTTCGCCCTCCCTCTGGCCCCGCACACCCAAACCCCACACTAACCTGTCTGCCCGCGCGACTCATCCGCAAAAATCTCATTAATTTTAGAAATCTCTCAATCCATTCATCGCGAAGCCACGTAATCAACAAACGAGGTATAGTTCCTTTGCGTTTGGGCCCGGCATTTCTGTAGCTTTCACCGACGAAGCGCAGTACACCGACCTACGGATCATTCCATCCCCAGGCTCGCACGGGGGGACACGTAGCCAATCGGCACCTTTTAGCCTGAACTTCAGCAATATTTGCAGCGCCTAAGCTGCTCCATCAAACAATTCTTTCTCTGGAGCTCCCGCTGCCGCGGGCATTGCGGATCCGTGTGTTCTTCCGGACATCCATTAACCACGAACGATCAACCGTATATGAGGAAATGTCATGTCAACCCACCTGATCGACGAACTTGTATCCGCTTCTCCTAACCGCCGTAGCTTCCTCAAGAAGTTTGGCGCCGCCTCCGCTGCCATCGGTGCCCTTTCCATCGCCAGCGCTCCTTCCGCCGAAGCTCAAAGCGCAACCGAAGTCGACGTCCTGAACTTCGCCCTCAACCTTGAATACCTTGAGGCCGAGTTCTACACCTACGCACTCTACGGCCTCTCCATCACCAGCTTCGGCATCGGCATCAATGGAGAAGCGAACGGCTCCAATTCCACCTCTGGTGGAACCACCGCAGGCGGAAGCAAGGTCACCTTCTCCAACAGCATGTCGCATGACATCGCCGCCGAGATAGGCACCGACGAGCGTGCCCACGTCATCCTGCTTCGTTCTGCCCTCGGCTCCGCGGCAATCGCCAAGCCGAACATCAACCTCAACGCTCTCGGCTTTGGCTTCGCCAACCAGAGCGATTTCCTCCGTCTCTCCCGCATCTTCGAGGACGTCGGCGTCAGTGCCTATGCCGGTGCTGCGGGATTGCTCTCAACACCAGCCATCATCACCACTGCGGCACGCATCCTCGCGGCCGAAGCCGAGCACGTCTCCACCGTCCGCACCCAGATCGCTCAAATGGGCATCACCACCACGGCGCTCGATCACGCCGATCTCATCCCGCCGCCCAGCGGAAAGACAACGCAATACCTCTCCATCAATATGGCCAACGGCCTGCCCGCAACCAGAACGCCCGGTCAAGTGCTCAACCTTGCCTTCGGTGGTGTCGCCGACGTCACCCGCGGAGGCTTCTTCCCCGACGGGGTAAACGGCGCCATCATCAAGAGCCTCGATCCAGCGATTCTGCGCAACCTCAGCTAGGCACAGCCTTCCCACAAGCCGCTCAACGAGGCCGCGCCTAGGTGCCAGTCTCGTTGAACGGCTACCTTTCCATCTACAAATCCACCGCCTTATCGCGCTCCCTCAAGCGCGATCGTCTGTCTCCCCTGATGCAAAGCCATCACCTTGCCGCCCCAATCCAACTCCCCCGGCAACCCCTCCGGCAAAGTCACAACTGCACTCCACCCGCCACCTTCTTTCGTATAGCTCACCTCTACAACCCCCTTCGGCGTCGGCATAGCCGCACTCATACGCTGCAGCTTGCCGAGATGCGGAGCAATCCGCACCCGCTGAAATCCCTCTGCTCCCGGTGTGATCCCTCCAACCACTCCCAGCAAATCCAGCGTAGGATGCGCGCTCCACGCATGCGAATCCGACCGCGTCGGCTCCGGTGTCTCCGCCCACGTCGACAAGCCCAGCCCCAGCATCTTCCGCCACGGCTCCAGCTGAGCCACATACTCATCGCCCAGCCCCGCATGCACCATCGCCCGCGCCACATAAAACCGAAAATAATAACTAGCTTCCGCCATCCGAGGCGAAGCCCCATCAACCGGCGCAAGCACCTTCTCCATCACCGCCCGCTGCTTCTCCTTCGGAATCACATCCAGCCACACCGCCAACGAGTTCGCCTGCTGACTGTAGTTCTTCTTCTCCGGCGTATTCGCCAGCAGCCCCGCCTTCTCGTCCCAACTCAACCGCAGCAATCCATCCGAAGCCCGCTTCGCCAGCTCAACATAACGCGCCGCCCTCTCTTTCTCGCCGAAACGATCCTCCATCTCCGCCGCATACCGCAGCGCCTCCACAAACTGCAGCGTCAGCGCCGACGACCCACCATCCGTCATCTGCGGCGGCACACCCCCCTCAAACTGCGGCGGACTCCAATCCACAAACGGCCACCACTCCACCCGCCCCATCAACCCATCCGCACGCTGCCGCGCCGCAAACCAATCCAGCACGCCCCGCGTTCCCGGCAGCAACGACCGCACAAATCCCGCATCATCCCTGTACATCCAGAAGTCATGCAGCATCCCCACCCACAGCAGCGAGAACGGCGGAATCACCTGCGTCAGCGACGAAGGATAGCGGCTCTGCGTCAACCCATCCGTCAGCAGCGAATCGCGATAAGCCCTCATCGCCTGCCTCGCCAGCCGATCGTCCCCCGTCACCCCATAAGAAATCAGCGCCTGAATCCGCGTATCCCCCACATACTGCATCTGCTCCCAGTACGGCGTATCCATGTACGTCTCATGCGCACACAACTGCGCCGTACGCCAGCCCACATCCCATATCTTGCTCAACTCCGCATCGTCACTCGCAAACTGCGCCATCGCCTTAAACGGATACGCCGTATAAAACGCGCTCAACCCATCAATCGTCAGCGGCGCGTCTCCCGTCTTCACATCCACCTGGATATATCGCCACGTCCGCCACCACAGCGTCCTGTAAATTCGCCGCTCCCCATCACTCACAATTCGATCGCTAAGTCCCTCAATCTGCCGCTCCCCCACCTCATTGCGATTGCCCTTCGCCCCCTTCGCGTCATAGAGCGCCTCCGCATACGTAAGCTCCACCGCCGCACCCTTGCCACCCTCAAGCTCAAGCGACGGATAAGCCGTCACCAGCGCCTCGCGATCCAGCAGAAACGTCGCACTTGAGTTAGCCGGAACCGTCACAGCCTTCTCCAGCGACGCAACCGATCCCGCACCCACTCCACTCAACCGAACAACATGCCCCGCCGACACAGGCTCATACCGCATCGCCGGCAGCTCATCCTTCTCCAGAATCCATCGCGTAGGACTATCCTGCGACCCTCTCGGCGCCGCATGCCCCAGCAACTTCGCCTGCGACCACCGCCCCGAATCCTTCGCCCCGGCCTTATCCCAATCCCAATTCATCTTGCTTCCATCCATCACCTCCGCCGGACCCGCCGCGTAATAGCCCTTCACCCGCGTCTCGCCCAACGTGCGCCCCTGCTCCTGGCTCGCCTGCCATCCATCCCCGGTATCGATCGATGAATTCCCCGCATCCTCCGCCGACAGCAGAAACGCCGTCTGCGAGCTCATCTGCGCAATCGCCGCCCCCGTCCCAAAGTTCCACACCATCGCCGCAACATCGTTCTCCCCCGCACGGAGATAGGGCGCCAGGTCAAACGTCTCGTATCTCCAATGATGAACATCGGCCAGCGCAGGCCCCATCCCCACGCGCTTTCCATTCACATGCAGCTCAAACCTTGTATCCGCACTTACATCCACAACAAACCGCGACGGAACCTTCGCCAGCGAGATCGTCTTCCGAAAATAAGCCACGTCATAATCTCTAGCCGGCCCATCTGCCCTCGCAATCCACTGCGCCGCCCAGGGCTTAGGCACATCGTTCGATGCAGCCGCCGCAACCATCGACACTCCACCCAACACAACCCCCAGCGCCACCACATTCCTCACGCAGAAATTCCTCATGCAAAGCCACCCCAATCTCGCAACAGAAATAACAACCATTAGCCAACGCGAAAACCATACCAGAGCCCCCACCCCACATAAACCTGTCGCTGCCTTTGCCTTGTCTTAACCCTGCTTTGCCTCGTCATTCTGAGCGAAGAAGAACCCCGTATATCACCTTTGTCGTTGTCATCCCCGAAGGAGACCTGCTGCTCGTCGTTGTCATCCCGAAGGGGACCTGCTGTTCTTTGTTCTCTTCCACCAGCCACCAAAGAACGGGTGCCCCATCCATCGCAGTCTCATCGCGATGGGTGGGAATGTATCCCTCTTCCCAGCCAACTCTGCCTTTGTCGTTGCCGTTACTCTTACTCGCTCTCTCCCACCCACCACGTCATCTCGACCGAAGGCGGCGAAGCCGCCGCAGTGGAGAGATCCCTGTATTTCGTCTTTGTTTTTGCTTCCCGTTCTTTGTTCTCCTCCACCAGCCACCAAAGAACGGGTGCCCCATCCATCGCAGTCTCACCGCGATGGGTGGGAAGGTATCCCTCTTCCCAGCCAGCTCTTGCCTTTGCCTGTCATTCTGAGCGAAGCGAAGAACCCCTGCCCCTGAATCTCCCGCCTACACCTCAGGCATCCGCACTGGCTTCACCGCCATCACACCAAGCCGCTGCAACACCTTCCGCGTCAGCCCCGTCAGCGCCATCCCCCCAAGCCGGTTCGTCCGCACCCACTCCAGATCGTCCTTGCCCGCGGGCACCGCGCGTCGCAGCCCACGGTCTCCCGGCCCACTCGCCGCAAACACCCCTACGTAATAATTCGTATTCGTAATCGCATGCCGCACCCGCAGCATCGGCTCTCGTCCTTGAACCGCATCCTGCGGCAGTGGAGGCAGCTCATACATCCCAGGCATCAGGCTCGCATCCTCTGCTCTCCGTTCCAACAGAACCTCCGTCATCGTTCCGCTCTTCTTCAAACTCAGCAGATACGCCGCGGGCCTGCTCTTCTGCGCCGCACGCGGTGGCGTCGCATGTTCCCCACGCGTCCTGCACATCCCATACACCGGACAGTGCAGACATAGCGGCGCCTTCGGCAAACAGATCGTCGCCCCCAGCTCCATCATCGCCTGGTTGTGATCCCCCGCCGCATTGCATCGCCCATGCATCCTTCGCTTCGGAACCAGCGCACTCGCCTGCACCTGCACAAACTGTTTCTCAGCCGCAGTCCCCACCTCCGGCCTTCCCGTCAGCCGCAGCAACACCCGTTCCACATTCCCATCCACCACGGCAATGCTCTCGCCAAACGCTATACTCGCGATCGCCGCGCACGTATATTCGCCTATCCCCGGCAGTGTTCGCAGCTCCACCGAGGTATGCGGCAACGCACCTCCACGCTCCTCCACAATGAACTTCGCCGCCCTGTGCAGCATCCGTGCTCGTCTGTAATATCCCAACCCCGACCACGCCGCCAGCACCTTCTCCTCCGTAGCCAGCGCCAGCGCTACGATCGTCGGAAACCTCCGCAGAAAATCCTCATAGTGGTCGATCACAGCAGCCACCCGCGTCTGCTGCAGCATCACCTCGGAGACCCACGTCCGATAAGGATCAATCACTCCACGCCACGGCAACTCCCGCGCATGGGTCCTGTACCAGCTCATCAATCTTCGCCGGAAGAGCACCGCATCCAGCCCTGTATTCGCCGGAACCACCGGCAACTCTTCATAATCGTCCAGGAGTACTGCACTACCATTTGCACGCACGTTGTAAGTCTACCCGTCCGCACCCACCGTCAACACTTTAAAACTCGCCTCTGATTTGAGAAACATCTTCTCAGCCGCAAGCGTCGCCCGTAATCCTTCGCTTTCCAACGTTCAAATACCTCTCACTCACTCCGCTCGCAACGCCACCATCGGACTCATCTGCGTCGCTCTCCACCCCGGCCCCAATGCTGCCCCTAACGCCGTGATCATTAATACCGCCGACACCAGCACCAGGCTCACAGGATCCGTCGGCCTCACCTCCACCAGCATGCTCTCCACCAGCCGCGCCAGCGCCACGCTCAACACCACCCCAATCACAATCCCCACGCACGCCATCCTCGCCGCATGCCCCAGTACCGACCGCAGAATCGTCCCACGCTCCGCACCAAACGCCATCCTCACTCCAAACTCAAACCTCCTCTGCGCCACCGAGTACGCCACCGTTCCGTACACCCCCAGCATCGCCAGCAGCAGCCCCACTCCCGCAAACGACGAGATCAACGCCGCGCGAAACCTCTCCGTTGCAATCGATTTATCCACCATCGCATCCATCGTCGTGTACCGCCGCGCAATCAGTGGGTCCACCCGCGCAATCCTCTCATCCACCGCGCTCATCAATGTCAGCGGCTTCACCGCCGTACGCAGCACCACGTGAATCTGGTTCGCATAGAACGGATGCTGGGTCATCGGCATGTACAGCGTCGCCCCCGGCTTCTCCGCCGGAGAGTCTTGCCGCACATCGCCCACTACGCCCACCACCGTCATCCACTTGTCCGAGTCCAGCCCGCAGCGAATCTGCTTGCCCACCGCATCCGCATCGCCAAAGCTCTGCCGCGCCAGCGACTCGCTGATCACCGCCACCATCCCGCTCTCATGCGTGTCCTCCGACCCAAAATCCCTTCCCCGCTTCAGCGGAATCCCCATAGTCCTGAAGTACCCAGGGCTCGCCACGCTGAAGTTCGACCACGCCGGATGATCCGTATCCACCGGCAGACCTCCTCTCGTCTCGTAGTACCCGTTCGACCCGTAGATTCCCGTCGGCAATCCCATCACTCCCGCCACACGCTCCACACCCGGCATTTGCTCCAGCTGCGCAAACAGCTCGTTGAACTGCTGCACCGCACGCTGCGCGTTCAGGTCCTTCCGAGCCGGAGCATCTGCGTCCACCACCAACATCTGCCGCGTCTCGTAGCCCATGTCGCGAGCATTCAGAGTCATCATCGTTCGCAGCAGCAGACCCGCGCCCACTGCCAGCACAAACGTCGCCGCCACCTCCGCCACGACCAGGCCATCACGGAGAAGTCCCGCGCTATGCCGCGTCATCCCTCGCGAAGAGTCACTCTTCAGTGCCTCCGCCGGATCAACGTTCGCCGCCCGTATCGCCGGCAACATCGCCGACAACACTGCCGTTACCACCGATAGCCCAAGCGCAAACCCCAGCACCCACACATTCAAATGAATCTCGCTCGTTCTTGGCAGCTCCTTCGGAGCCATCGCCACCAGCACCCGCACCGTCGGAAACGCCAGCAATACTCCCGCGGCGCCGCCAATCAGCGCCACCAGCATGCTCTCCAGAAACACCGGCTGCATCACCCTCCAGCGCGAAGACCCCAGCGCCCTCCGTATCGCCAGCTCCCTCTGCCGCTCCATCGACCGCACGAGCTCCAGATGCATCACATTCACACACGCAATCAGCAGGATCAGCCCCGCCGCCGCCCACAGGAACATCAGCGTTAGACGAGAGTCTCCCGTCAGCGCCTCCTTCAGCGGCTGGAGCATCATCTCTTTGCCGCGGTTATCCTTCGCATACACCGCCTGCAAGCGCTGCGAGATCGTGCGCAACTCCGTCTGCGCACCCTCGAAGCTCGCGTCCTCGCGCAGCAGCGCCACCGCTTTGTAGTTAAAGCCCGTCCTTGAGTTCCACTCCGGAGCAGTCGGCGAAGCCAGCCACACCTGCGTACCGTTCGGGTAGTCGAATCCCGCCGGAAACACGCCCACAATCTCCGCCGGATCTCCCTCCACGCCCAGCATCTGTCCCACCGCGGCCTGCGCTCCGCCAAAGTTGTCGCGGGCAAACCGCTCGCTCACCATTACCGCATGTTTAGCATCAGCGCTGGTGTACAGCCTTCCCGCGATCGGCCGCAGCGCAAACACCCGCGCAAAGTTTACATCGGCCATCGTCACCACCGTGTAGGCCGCGTGATCCTTCAGTTGCACCCCGAGACTTCCACCGCCGTACAGGGTCACAGCCTCCAGCCTCTGCGACTGATCCCGAACATCTGCCGCGTCCGGGCCTGTCACCCGAGGAATCGCCCTTCCCAGCTGGCTCCGGTAGGTCTTCAGCAGCGCCAGTCTATCCGCGTTTTTGTAGGGCAGCGGAGCCAGCAGCACACGCTCCACCACAGTGAAGATCGCCGCATTCGCCCCGATCCCCAAGGCCAGCGTCAGCACCGCCGTCACCGTAAACGCTGGATGCTTCCGCAACTGCCGCGCTGCAAAGCGCAGATCATCCATGAAGACCTTCACACTGTTCTCCCATCCGTACTCGCTCGCCCGCTCCCGCGCAGCCGCCGTACTTCCTCCTTCTCTACGCGCCGCCTTCTTCGCCTCATCGGGCGAAAGCCCGCGCGCGCTCCACTCCGCTTCGGCTTCCTCAAAGTATTGCTCTACCTCATCGGCAACATCCTGTTCGCGTGCGCCCCTGTCCCGCAGGCCGCGAAAACCATAACGGAGCTCCCGCCAAAGAGACATCGCCTTAGCCCTCCATCTCGAGCAGTCGCGCAACCGCGAGCGCCCGCCGCTTCCAGTCCGCCGTCTCCACCTGTAACTGCTTGCGGCCAGTTGCCGTCAACGTATAGAACTTCGCTCGCCGCGAGTTCTCCGTCTGTCGCCACTCCGAGTCCAGCCACCCCGCCCGCTCCAGCCGCTGTAGCGCCGTCAGCAGCGACCCGGGGTTCATCTTGAACACACCATCCGAGATCTGCTCCACCCTCCGCGCAATTCCAAACCCATGCAGCGGCCGCAGGCTGAGCGTCTTCAAGATCAGCATGTCCAGCGTGCCCTGAATCACATCCGTGTTCGCATCCGTCATAGGCCCGAAGACTAGGCCCTTACATCTTGATTGTCAAGATGTGACCATCAAGATGTAGCGGGCCATGAACCATTACGCCGCCAAGTCTTCCACACCCTGTGCAAAAACAAATCTCTCAAATCTGCAAAATTTCCCGCCACCCAAAAACCGTCCGTCAGCAAACCATCTTTGCCACACAATTCACCACATCGTGGGAACAATTCACCACGTTCTACGCACCTTAAAATCGCAATCACCCAACAAAATCGCGCCTCTCACCACGCATAAAAAATCAGCAATTCTGATATTTCCAGTTCCGTTGTTTTCCTTCCGCCATCCACTCCACCGCCTGAGCCACCCGCTTTTCCTTAGTCTCCGCCCGCTTAGCCTCAACAATCCACTCCACATACTCCCGCCTGCAACCCGGGGTAAATCCTTTGAACGTGGCCCCCGCAGCCTTGTTCTTCTTCAAAGCCGCCACTAGCTCCTCCGGAACCTCCGCCTCGTCTTTCGCCGCCTTCGGCTTCTTCGGCATCGTCTTGCCGCCACCATCGACAAAAGCCGCGGCCTGCTTGATGTATCCCGCCATCACCTTGTTCGGCGGAAGGTCCTTCACGCTGGTAAGCTTCCCCAACTTCCCCAATCCATCGCTGGACAACACGCCATCCTTCCGCATCGCCGCCGCAACCTCACCACCCCACAAATTGAAGCTGCAATGCGCCTTGAAAGCCGCGATATTACTGAGGATCTGCCCTTTGTACACAAAGAAAGGCATGCTCCACTTGATCTCTTCCACCACCTGCGGACAAGCCTTATGCACCATCTCACGCAGATGCTCCAGCACAGGCTGCGCAAACGGTGCAGCCTTCGCAATATAAGCATCCACCAGCGGATTAAAATCTGTACTTTTCACGCCAAAAGTCTACACCAGACCTACAGCGTATCTCCCGGTTTTGTCTTCGGAACTATCGGCCCCGGCTTGATCGGATACGGCGGTCCCTTCGCCAGTACCTTGTCCATCTCCGCGTCATATCCATAGATATCGTCGAAGAAATGAACATCCCCATCCTCCTCAACCCACGCCGTCGCATAGAAGATCACAATCGGCAGCGGCTGCTTCAAGCTCACCGTATGATTGTCCGGCCCACTGTTCATCGCAGCCTGCACCTTCTCCAGGTCCCAATCGCCGCCTTGCGTCGCAAGCACCCACGCCGCTAAATCCTCCGGCTTCTGCACGCGAATACATCCATGGCTGAAGTCCCTCCGTGACCGGTCGAACAGCGAAACCGCAGGCGTCGAGTGCAGATAAATGTCGTACTGATTCGGAAAGATAAACTTCACCAGACCCAGCGAATTCTTCGACCCCGGCTTCTCCCGCACCATCACGCCGCCCTGCGCCACCTGCTTGGCCGAGTAACCTGTCAGCACATTCCCTTTACTATCAGTGACCTCAAAGTTCTTGCTCGCCAGATACCCCTGGTTCGCCTCCATGTGCGGCACCAGTTCCTTCCGAGCGATGTCCACCGGCACATTCCAGTAAGGCCGAAACACCAGGTACTTCATCATGTGCGTAAACACAGGCGTTTGGTGCTGCCCCATCACCTTGCCCACCACAACCTTCATCCTGAAATCGAGCTTTTGGTCAGCCGAAAATCCGCGCAGAATAAACTCCGGCAGGTTCACCATCAGCCGCGGATTCACATACGGATCAGGTAGCCACCGCCACCGCTCCAGCGAGTTCTGCAGCTGCAGCACTCGCTCCGTCATCGGCACATTCAAGCTCTTCACCGTCTGCGGTGTCAGCTTCCCATCAGGCTCAATCCCATGCCTCTCCTGATAACGCTTCACCCCATCCGACAGCTCTTTATCAAAGACAGTCGTCTTCGACGAACCACTCTCCATGTCCCCCTCGAGCTGCAATCTCGTCAATAATGGCGCGGCTCCGGCATAACTTCCGCCAACTGAAATCGCCTTCTCCACCATCGGCAACGGCTCCACGCCGGCCTGCTGCTTCACCAACTCCAGGTAATGCGCCAGCGCGCCCTCAGACTTCCGATATTGCTCCGAGTCCGGCTCAACCTTTGCAATAAACCCGGGCACATCCGTCGCATCCACGGCATTATCCGAAACAAATTCCGCCAGATCGTACTTCTTCTCCTGTACGTTAATGTCGAAATTGAAGTGCGAAGGATTTACCCGGCCAATCCGCAGATCGGAGATGTATCGCATCACATTCACGGTCATCGCAACGTCGAAGGCCGAGATCGTATCGGCAGACTCACCCTTCAGCTTCTGCACCCGCTCCGCCCATCGCGAAGCGTCATAGTCCTCCGGGATCAAGCCCTTCGCATCCGCGCTCTGAAACTCCTTGATAAACGCCGTTGCCGAAGCCGTCGGGGCATCATCGCGTGTCCACGCCACCTCATAGTTGCGATCGTCATAAAACTGCGAGACGATCGGCTGATAATCCGAAAAATCCGGCCAGCGCAGATTCGGATTCGAAGTCGCGCCCAGCATCTCCTTCGGCAGCATTCTCTTTTCCACGATCTTCTGCAGATTCTCCGCGTACTTCGTCGTATTCGGGGCAGATTTGCTCTTACGGTGCCGACGGCATCCATCAGCAGTCACAAGCAGGGTTAAAGCGCACACAACGGCAACAGTGCGGAGAGAGACTTTCATTCTTCAAAACCATCCTTCAGGCTGGACTATTCAGGGGGCGCAACTAGTATGCAGGACTTTGTACATAGTCTGATGCAAAATCGACGCTTCAAAACTTTTGCCGCTCAAGGCACTGTCACCGCGCAATCGCAGGCAACACCGCAAAACAAGCCAACGCCTGCGTCACCAGCAACGCGCCCGAAAGCCCAAGAAACATCTTTCGATACCGCGTTTCCAGCACATCCGCAAATACGCCCCCGATAAATGTAAACAGAAACGGCAGAGCCCAGAACCATGGCTGAGATACGACCTGCGTCGTCACCAATGGGAATAGCAGCAGCGCCATCACCAGCGGAGCGGTATTGCCAAAGTACCGGCATCGCCGAACTCCCACATAGAGCATCGCTCCAACCGCCGATGCAGCGGCAATCGGTAAGTTCCCCACGCTCGTGAAAAAATTCTTCGTACTCTGCAGCGAAAACCAGAACCGCGCCGCCCCACCGGTAAACACGTAGCTGAACGGAGCCAACCGAAACCCATAGAACGCGAACAGTATCACCATCGCGCCCAGCGCCGAAAAGATCAGAATCTGCATCACATGGCTCCGCCGCCGCTCCGCGAGATACATCATCAACACCAGCGCGGCCACAAACCCAATGATTGCCGCCAGCAGGTGTGCAGCCGCTGTAAGCCCCAGTGCCGCTGTCAAAAGCACAATCCGCGGCCGCCACTTCCTCCGTGGCCCCTGCATCGCATGGGCCACGCCTATCGCCGTGTAGACGAGTCCGTACAGCCCCCACATCGCCAGCATGTCATTATTCGGCGTCACCGCATAGCGCACGATCTCAGGACAGAAACAGTAAAGCCCCAGCGCAAAAAATCCGCCCTCGTTCCCGTAAAGCCTTCGGGCCACCCACCATAACCCCGCGCCTAACCACATCGCGAAGAAGATAAACGGCAGATGCAGCAGGTATTTCACGCTGAACAGCTCGTGCCGTGCCTCCCACGTCGATCCATTCAGCGATCCATTCGCGTATTGGCGGTTTTCAGGCCTTCGCAGTTTGTCGCCCGCCAGCAATATCAGCCGCTGCGCTGTCAGGGGAAATCCAGCCAACCGATAGGCGAACGTCCCATCCCCATTCAGATTTCCGCAGGTCGTAAAGTATCCCGTCAGCGGAGACGGCCGTTCCCACATCTCCCGTCCGCATCGCGCAAACCGGTAGTCTTGCGGCGAAATTTCCTGCTTGTGCACCACCCAAAGGCACTGAGCCATAAAAAACAGCAACAGCAGCGCAGCGAGTCGTTGTGGCCGGCCTATCTCAATCTTCGGAAACTTCATGCCTCTAACACCACCAGCCAACCTTCGCCCATAGCTTTCGTCTTCTACTCCTGCGCCCTATTCCCTGTACTTATCGTATCGTGAGATATATGCAGTCGCTTTCCTTCACCCCCGGCCGCGCCTTTCTTTCCGTCAACTCTCCTATCGTTCCCTGGACCGTAGTCTTCGAGGACGAGGGCATCGCCGCCTACTTCTACGCCTGCGACCGCTCGCAGGAGAAGCATGAGCACAGCATCATCGACGCCATGCTCATCTACAACGTTGCGGCCCTCGCCAAAAGCGATGCCGAACTCAACCGTCCCGAACCCCAACGCATCGCTTCAGTCGAGTGGTCACGCGATGGCCTGCAAGCCGTTCTTTACCTCGACGCCACCGCTCAGGCCCTCTACGACTTCGAGGCTCGCGCCGGCTACTGCCGCATGGACTTCCCCAACTTCCTCGAAGAGCAGGGCGATACCTGGCGCAAATCCACCCACGCCTGGTCCGAAGCCGCCTTTCAGCGCTTCGAATCCGCACTCTACGCCTGACCAACAAACAACACGACCACGGATCACACAGATTAAAACGGATCAAAAAGCAAAGACCAAATCACACAGCATTTCCCCTGGTCTTTGCCTTAAACCGCTTTTTGTTTTTAAATCCGTTTTATCCGTGCAATCCGTGGTCGCCCGGGCTTCAGCGTGCACCCAGAAACAGCTCTTCCACCTCGAGCCAATCTTTCACCCGTCTATATCCGGTCACATTCGCATTATGCGGTGAGCTGTAAAGAATTCCCTCACCCTGAAATCGTCGTAGCTGCCGCGGATTATCATCAATCAGGTAATCAGCCCTAAGAATCCCCTTGTCTCCGCAGTAGACGATGTGCGAAGTCGGAATAAACGGAAAATGCTTCGCGAGCCACCTGTACTTCTGGTTAAAGGAAGTCGGAACCTCCATCGCCGCCGTGGCGATAAATACCTCGTAGCTCATCTGTAGCCGCCGCAGCACTCGTTGCGACTCCGGCATCACCGTCAGCACTTCAAAGAAATCCTCCGACCGCATATGGCGATCGACTACCTCATGGCGATCTGTCGAAACCACATCCCAGATCCACTTGCCGTGCATGTCTTCTACCGTAATCTGTTCTCCGAAGTATTCGTTGTACCGCTGCAGATGCTCGGTCAGAGCATCTGCAATCACCTCGTCCATGTCTACACAAATCCGTTTCACAGGGCCCTCAATCTCCTTATTTCAAAGCGATCGTATGATCGACGCTGCAATGCTCTCCACCGGCACCGTCTTTCGCTGCGGAGCGTCCCGCGCTGGATCGTAATACAGCAGCCGACCGCAGCTCTCGCACGTCATCATCGTCTCGTCGTTATTTCGATCGCGCAGATCGTTCCACTTCTGCGGCCGCAGCATCATCTGGCAAGCCATGCACTTCTGATTCAGTGCTTCAGCCACCGCCGTTCCCTTCGCCTTCGCGATCCGGTCATATATCGAGAGCGCGTTCTCCTCAATCTCCGGCCTCACTGCTGCTCGCTTCTGCTCCACTTCCGCCAGCGCAGCCTTGTCTGCCGCAATCGTCTCCGCCGCCTTTGCCCTCTCGCGCTCAAGAATCTTCTCGTCCGAGGCCACCCCCTCATCCGCCAGCGCCTTTTGCGCCTCTAGCCCCTCACTTCGCTCCATACTCTCCAATTCGGCGTCCTCGAGCCTGCTCACCTCGGCCTGGGCAAACCCAATCTCATGCTCGAACGCTGTCACCTGCACAGTTGTCGTCGCCTGATCGAGCTGCTTTCGCACCTTGGCGATCTTCGCCTGGTAGTCCTTCACGTCCAGCTCCTGCCTTCGACGCAGAGTCTCTTCCTTGGCAATCAGCGCCACAACAACGGCGCGCTGGCCCACCGTAGCTTTGGCCTTGGTTTCTAGCCCCGCCACATGTTTCGGCAGCGCCGCCATCTCATCGTGCAGACGCTTCGCCTCCACATCAAGCCCCTGCAGCACAACCAACTTTTCAAGATCCGGATGCATCGACACCACCTCACATCATCGCAGTCAGCCCACAAAATTCTCGCCAACAGCGGAAAAATCGAAGTCTACCACTCCATCAAGTCTCTCACCCGTCCCCGTCCGTTGAGAACGCCGGCTCATTAGAGGATAATGATTTCACGAGACGACGTGTGCCGTGTCCATCTCCGGCGCAAGAACGTCTTTTTGCTGCACTCGCCTTTACCGGGCCTTCTTCCTTGAACCAAATCCCCAGGAATGGACTCTTTTATGCAACTTTGGAACGACTACGAAGGAAGAACGATCGCAGACATCTTCCCCCTCACCAAGCTCCTAGCGCCAGAAGGTCGCAGCGCCTTCTTCTCCACCACCAACGGCACTGGAACGCCCGCCGTCATCCGTCTCATCGAAGCTCACTTTGATGAGGCCGAGATACTCGACCGCTGGCGTCAGGTCGCCGAGATCAAACAACCCAACCTTGTCACCCTGAAAAAGTGCGGGCAGACCGTCGTCGATGGCACTCCGCTCGTCTACGCTCTCCTCGAAAACACTGACGCCAACCTCGCCGAAGTTCTCCAGGACCGACCCCTCACCGTGGAAGAAACCAACCAGGTCGCCACTAGTCTCGTCGCGGCGCTCCAGGCTCTCCATACCCGCAATCTCATCCACGAGCACATCGAACCAGCCAACATCCTCGCCGTTGGCGAGGTCATCAAGCTCCGCAGCGACTGCATCCGCGAAGCTCCCGAAGGCCAGGAAGGTCTCAATCTCAAGGCCCGCGACATCCACGACCTTGCCACCGTTCTGCTCCAGGCTCTCACACGGCAGCGCACGCTCCCCTCCGGCACAGCCCTGCCGACACCTTACAGCCAGATCATTCCCAACGGCATCAGCGGCGCCTGGGGTCTCTCTCAAATTGAAGCCGCACTTGCCCCACGCGCAACATCCAACGCACCGGCGACCGCCGCCACCCCCACCGCAGTGGCACCCACACCCAAGCCCAAGCCAGTTGTCTCCGAGCCCACAATCCAGCCCAAACCGGCTCCCGCGCCCACGCCTCCCGTCCCTCTGGTTCGAGACCGTATCGTTCGCCCGGTAGAACCGGAACCCACGCGCCGCCTCGGCCTCTGGATCGCAAGCGCCATCGGTGCACTCCTTCTGCTGTTTCTTGCCTGGCACTTCCTGCGCGCCGATCCTGCGACACTCTCTACGAAAGCCGCCCCACCCGTCTCCACCCTGGCTACTGCCGGCCGCGAAGACACTACCCCAACTCCAGCCTCTTCCCTTCCAGCCGCAGCCGCTACAACACCCAGCCCCGCACCGACACCCTCATCCGACAGCCGCAATCAATGGAGAGTCGTCGCCTACACCTACAACCATCAGGATCAAGCTCAGCAGAAAGTCGACACCATCTCCCGGCAGCACCCTGACCTCAACCCCGAGGTCTTCACCCCCACCGGCCACGCGCCCTTCCTCGTCACCGTCGGAGGCCCCATGGGCCACGTCGAGGCCAATGCTTTCAAAAAGAAGGCGCATGCTGACGGTCTTCCCCGCGATATCTACACCCAAAACTACACCCGCTGATTCAGCGGTTACACTAGAGGCAAGGCCGATGCAAACAAGGCCTTGCCCTCAAACCTGAAACTACCCGTCGGGGAGAATGGGAGAACTTTCTCCCATTCCATGCGGCTCGTCCCAAATTAGCCGAATATCGCCCAAACTATCCCTGCGCTCCACCACAAACTGAATCCCACCCCACCCGTACGAAATCCAATCAACACTCATGGCTGCCTCTACGATCGAACTCCCCGGCGCGGAACTATCCGCCGCACAGCACACAATCGACAAGCCATGGCGGCCCCGTATCAATCCGTGGATCGTCGCCATGACGGTCACTCTGGCCACCTTCATGGAGGTGCTCGACTCCTCCATCGCCAACGTCGCCCTGCCTCACATCGCCGGCGGCCTCGGCGCCACGCAGGACGAGGCCACCTGGGTCCTCACCGCCTATCTCGTCGCCAACGCCATCATCCTCCCGGCGGGCGCCTACATGACCACCTTCATCGGGCGCAAGAAGTTCTACATGATCTGCGTCGCGCTCTTCGGTATCAGCTCCGCGCTCTGCGGCCTCGCCCCTTCGCTCCCCCTGTTGGTCTTCTTCCGCATCCTCCAGGGCATCGGCGGCGGCGGCCTCGCCCCCTCCGAACAGGCCATCCTCGCCGACACCTTCCCACCGGAAAAACGCGGCCAGGCCTTCGCCATGTACGGCCTCGCTGTCGTCTGTGCCCCCGCCATCGGTCCCACCCTCGGCGGCTACATCACCGACAACTTCGACTGGCGCTGGATCTTCTTCCTCAACATCCCCATCTGTATCCTTTCGCTTTTCCTTACCCATCGCATCGTCGAAGATCCGCCATGGGTTGAAAAGCAGGTCAAACAATCCCAGAAGGGCGGCATCAAGCTCGACTTCCTCGGCTTCGGCCTTCTCGGCCTCACCTTCGGCTCCCTCGAGTTCATCCTCGACAAGGGCCAGGAGGACGACTGGTTCGCCTCCAACCTGATTACTTTCTTCGTCGTCACCATGATCGTCGCTTTTATCGCCATGATCTGGTGGGAGCTGCGGCAGCTCCGCATCGGCCATCGTCCCATCATCAATCTCACGCTCTTCAAGCGCCGCAATTTCGCCATCGGCTTCATCCTGATGTTCGTGCTTGGCTTCTCTCTCTACGGCACTACGGTCCTCATCCCGCAGTTCGTCCAGACGCTGCTTGGCTACACAGCCGAGCTTGCCGGTATGGTTCTCTCACCGGCAGGCCTCATGATGATGGCGATGATGCCTGTCGTCGGCTTCCTCTCCAGCAAGGTCGACCCGCGCAAGCTCCTCGGCTACGGCTTCACCATGCTCACACTGTCGCTCATTACGATGCACACGATGGACCTCGGCGTCAGCTATGGTCGCCTCGTCTTCCTGCGCGTCTTCCAGGCCTCGGGCTTGGCCTTTCTCTTCATTCCAATCAATATGCTCGCTTACATTGGGGCGAAGCAGTCCGAGAGCAACGACGTCTCCGGTCTCACCAACCTCGCCCGCAACATCGGCGGCTCCTGCGGAACGGCCTTCGTCGCCACCATGCTCATTCGACGCACCGCCACCCACGAAACCAACATGATCCGCAACCTCACCTCCGGCAATCACGCCTTCGCCGATCAGGTCGGAAAGCTCAAGCACTACTTCGGCGGACACAGCGGTGGCAATCCGCTAACCGGCACAGGTTCGCACGCGGCCCAGGCCTACATCTACAACCAACTCCACCGTCAGGCCGGAATGCTTGCCTACCTGGACATCATCCAGTACCTTGTCATCTTCTGCGCCTGCATGTTGCCGCTACTCTTCTTCATTCCTAAGCCACCCAAAAACGCCAGCCCCTCCGCAGGCCACTAAAAGCAACGGCAAATGCTAACACTATCGCGTTTGCCGTTGGTCTCTACACCGCTCCCCAAAACGTCATCTCGACCGGAGGTGGCGTTTTGTCGCCGCAGCGGAGAGATCCCTGTATCTCGCTTTGCCGTTGTTGTTGCCTGTCATTCTGAGCGGAGCGAAGGACCCCACACCCTTCAAGTGGAGCGTAGCGACCCGAGTGCCTTCACTCTTCCAGCACAGGGTTCTCCAAACCGCGCAGCTTGCGGCCCATCTTCCCCTGCGCGTCGAACACAATCACCTCATTCGTTCCTTTCACCAGCAGTGGCGCTGGAGCATATAGCGTCTTCTGCGGCCCCACATTCCATATCCGTCCCAGCGCAAATCCATTCAACCAAAGCTGTCCCTTCGTAAACTCACCCGTATCCAGAAATGTATCGCCCGCCGCGCTCGAGTCAAAGCCACCCCGATAAAAGCAAGGACCTTCACAAGGCTCCGCCGAAAACGAGAGCGAGCCCAACCTGTCCATCGGCAGAGAAAAGATCTCCCATCCAATAACCGGCTTGCCGACAAACGTCACTTGCTTCGTAATACCTGCGCGCTCCTCGCCAATCGTCTTACCGAAGTTCACCCGCCCCGTATTCTCCACCAGAATATCGAGCTGCGCGTTCGCTCCGACACGGTCCAGCGCCAACCGGTCTTGTTTCAGCCGACGATCGATCACGCCCACCATCTTCCCATCCATATACACCTGCGCATAGCTGTGCAACTGATCCAGCACCAGCTCGCCCGAACCGCCATCCGCCAGATGAGTCCGATACAGAATGTACCCATAGTTCTGGTCCACATCCTCCATGCTCATCACCTGCTCAGAGCGAAACGCCTTAGGCAGATTCGCCCAAAGCGAAGCCGCCTCCATCATCCTCACCTCAGGCACACGGATCGCCGGAGCCACCTTCGGCACCGGCGGAGGCGTAACTCCCGTAGCCTTCGCAATCAAATCGCGAAACACAAAATACTTCGCCGTTGGTCGCCCACTCTCATCCAGCACCGAGTCATAGTCATAGCTCGTCACATCCGGCTCATAGCTTCCCTTGCCATCCGTGTTAGCGCCATTCATCCAACCAAAGCTCGTCCCGCCATGAAACATATAAATGCTCACCGAGTAGCCCTGTCCCAGCATCCACTCCAGGTTCGCCGCCTGCTTGTCCGCATGAGTATGCGCATGCGGCGAACCCCAGTGATCGAACCATCCCGCCCAATACTCGCTATTGATAAACGGCCCGTCCGGCCTGTACTTCTTCAACGTCGCAAACGCCTTAGCCGCATCGCCGTCTTTCTCACCGCCAAAGTTGATCCCCACCGGAAGCTCCGGCAGCGAACCATCCCGCACCTGCTCCGGCCCGTCTGCCGTATACAGTTGCGACTTCGTAAATCCGGCATCGACCAACAGCTTATGGATCTGTTCCATATAGGCGTGGTCATTGCCGTACGATCCATACTCATTCTCCACCTGCGTCAGGATGATCGGTCCGCCATTGCCAATCTGTAGCGGAGCCAATTCTTCCCCCATCCGCGCAATCCACTTCGCTGTCGGCTCCATAAACTTCGGATCGCTGCTCCGAACTACCGTCTCATGATCCTTCAGCAACCACGCCGGATATCCACCGAACTCCCACTCCGCGCAGACATACGGCCCCGGCCGCAGAATCACATACAGGCCCTCCTGCTGCGCCTCTCGCACAAACTCTGCAACGTCCCTGTTGCCGCTGAAGTCATACACTCCACGTCGCCCCTCATGGACATTCCAGAACACATACGTCGTAATCGTGTTCAGCCCCATCGCCTTCGCCATGCGCAGACGGTCCCTCCAGTAAGCCCGGGGAATCCGCGGATAGTGCATCTCCCCCGAGATCACGCGAAACGGCTTGCCATCCAACACGAACTGCCCACCCGCAACCGCAAAACTATGATGCGGCGTCTCCTGCACACCAGGCTCCGCCGAACAACGCACCGCAAATCCCATCAACAACAGCACAACCAGCAATCTAGAGCGCAAGGCGATTCCCCCAATGGTCGAGGTTCATCAACACAACACTGTGCTTGAGAACCTCGCTCCCCTTATACATCGCCCGCGCCGCCACCCACAAAAATCGACCCTCCCTCCGCTTGATCAAACCAGCGAAACCAAATGCAGATGCGGGGGTCTTCGCTTCGCTCCAGAATGACAAGCAAAAGGCAAAGACAAAAGCAAAGGCAACAGACCCCCTTCGGGAATGACCGGCAAGAAAGGCAACGACAAGGGATCCCCCTCCACTGTCTGGCGACACAGCGATCAATCTCAGGATTGAGGTGGTGAGAGGGGTTTTATTCGGAGTGAGAAGCCAGAAGAGAATGGTCAACGGGTAGGCTGCGGCGAGGGCGTAAATAGTTTGCGTATTGATTGGGTAGTTGGGTGCGGCGGCTATGGAGCGGCGATGGTGGTGGCGGCGTAGAGGGCCAGGCCGAGGGTGATGCGGATGAGATGACATGAGGTGCGAAGGATCAAGGACTATAGTTTTTGTATCGCACGGCTGAAGCGGCAAGAATGCCGTTTTCGGATTTGGGCTGCAACTTGGGGTAAATCAAGGATAAGGCAACGTATTGATGGTATGAGGTTTGTCCATCGCTCACTCAATATGTGAGCGAGTTACTGTCAAGTTTTACAACTTTTGGGCTTGCTGGACATCTATTTGGTTGAGATTAGCTACAGGAGAAAAGGAATGCCAATCAAGTGGGATAGATTAACGGTGAAGTCGCAGGAGGCGGTGCAGGCGGCGAGTGGACACGCTGCTGAGAATGGGAATCCGGAGGTGTTGCCGCTGCATTTGATGGCGGCGCTGCTGGAGGACCACGAGGGTGTGGTGATCCCGGTGCTGGAGAAGGTGGGAGTGCCGGTGGAGCAGTTGCTGAGTGGAGTGAACTCGGCGATACAAAAGCTGCCAAAGGTGCAGGGTGGAGCGCAGCCGGGAATGAGCGCGCCGCTGCAGAAGGTTTTGGAGCAGGGTTTCAAAGAGGCGGACAACTTCAAGGATGACTATGTTTCGACGGAGCATTTGTTGCTGGCTCTGGCGAAGCAGAAGGGCGATGCGGTGCACACGGCGTTGGCTGCGCTGGGGGCAACACATGAGGCGATCTTGAAGGCGCTGGCGGATGTGCGCGGGTCGCAGCGGGTGACGGACCAGAATCCTGAGGGTAAGTTTCAGGCTTTGGAAAAGTATGCGAAGGACCTGACGGATCTTGCGCGAAAGGGAAAGCTCGATCCGGTGATTGGGCGCGATGAGGAGATTCGGCGGGTGGTGCAGGTGCTGGCACGGAGGACGAAGAATAATCCTGTGCTGATTGGCGAGCCGGGTGTCGGTAAGACCGCGATTGTGGAAGGACTGGCGCGGAGGATCGTGCAGGGCGATGTTCCGGAGATTCTGAAGGACAAGCGGGTGTGTGCGCTGGATCTGGCCTCGATGGTTGCGGGCGCGAAGTTTCGCGGCGAGTTCGAAGAGCGGCTGAAGGCTGTGCTGAAAGAGATTGAGGACTCGAACGGCGAGATTATTTTGTTCATCGATGAGTTACATACTCTTGTCGGAGCCGGAGCAGCTGAAGGTGCGATGGATGCCAGCAATATGTTGAAGCCGGCGCTGGCTCGTGGAGGTTTGCGCGCGATTGGCGCGACGACACTGAATGAGTATCGGAAGTACATCGAGAAGGATGCGGCGCTGGAGCGGCGTTTTCAGGTGGTGTATGTCGGTGAGCCGAACGTTGAGGATACGATTGCGATTCTGCGTGGGCTGAAGGAGAAGTATGAGGCGCACCATAAGGTCCGGATCAAGGATTCGGCGATTGTGGCGGCAGCTACTTTGAGCCATCGGTATATCAGCGATAGGTTTTTGCCGGATAAGGCGATCGATCTCGTGGATGAGGCGGCGGCTGCGCTGGCGATTCAGATTGGAAGCGTGCCGGTGGAGATCGATGACCTGGAGCGGCGTGCGACTTCGCTGGAGATTGAGCGTGCGGCTTTGAAGCGGGAGAAGGATCCAGCTTCAAAGGAGCGGCTCGAAATTGTGGAGCGTGAGCTTGCCGAGGTCAAGGAGACTGCGACGGCGCTGCGTGCCCGCTGGCAGAAGGAGCGTGGAGCGATTGGCCGGATTGCAGAGCTGAAAGAGCAGCTCGAAAAACTGCGGTTCCAGATGCAGGAGGAGACGCGCAAGGGCAATCTGCAGCGAGCGGCGGAGTTGCAGTATGGCGAGATTCCGAAGCTGGAGACAGAGCTGCGTGAGTTGACTGCGCTGCAGGATGCTGCGGTGCGCGAGGATGCTGCTGAGGCAGCGACGGGTGTGTCGGCGAAGCCTTCGAGGATGCTGAAGGAAGAGGTGGACGAGGAGGACATCGCAGCGATTGTGTCGAAGTGGACGGGGATTCCTGTCTCGAAGATGCTTGAGGGCGAGATGCAGAAGCTGGTGCAGATGGAGGATCGTTTGCGCGAGCGCGTGGTTGGACAGGATGAAGCGCTGAGTGCGGTGGCGAATGCGATTCGGCGTTCGCGCGCGGGGTTGAGCGATCCGAAACGCCCAATTGGTTCGTTTATCTTTCTGGGGCCTACGGGCGTTGGAAAGACGGAGACGGCGAGAGCGCTGGCGGAGTTCTTGTTCGATGACGAGGCCGCGATGGTGCGAATAGACATGAGCGAGTACATGGAGAAGCATGCGGTGGCGCGGTTGATTGGAGCGCCTCCGGGATATGTGGGGTATGACGAAGGCGGCCAGTTGACAGAAGCTGTGCGGCGTCGGCCTTATGCGGTGATTCTGTTCGATGAGATCGAGAAGGCGCATCCGGATGTGTTCAATGTGCTGTTGCAGGTGCTGGATGATGGGCGGCTGACGGACTCGAAGGGTCGCACGGTGGACTTCAAGAACACAGTGCTGATCATGACCTCGAACGTGGGTGCGGCGCAGTTAACTACGGCGTGGGCCCAGGGCGAGGATGGATTTGAAGAGGCCAAGGCACGCGTGATGGATGAGCTGCGGAAGCAGTTTCGGCCGGAGTTTCTGAATCGCGTGGATGACATTGTTGTGTTCCATCCGCTGGATGAACCGCAGTTGACGCATATTGTTGACCTGCGGCTGGCGGATCTGCAGAAGCTGCTGAGCGACCGCAAGATTACGCTGGAGCTTACGGATGCGGCGCGCAAGGCGATCTTCAAATCCGGGTACGACCGTGCGTATGGCGCGAGGCCTCTGAAGCGGGCAATTCAGCGCATGGTGCAGGACAAACTGGCGGTGAAGATACTCGATGGCACGGTGCTGCATGGCGACCATGTGGTGGTGGATGCCGGCAAGGATGGATTGACGTTTGAGGTTACGAAGAGGGAGGAGCGGGTGGCTGTGTAAGCCTGATCCCTCTTTGTGAAAGAGATATCTCCCTGCACCGTTGGTGTGGGGAGAATTTTTTTGTTTGCGATGACTTATTTCTTACATCGGCATGATGAGCTCTTTACATTGGATGAGCGACTTTCCGTGGCCGCGCCCCGTCTAAACGGAGAAGCGGAAGGCCACTGCAACGGCGCTGTTGTAAGGGGTGGATGGCACCGTATAGTTGAATCGGCCTATGGGGAAGAGAGCAATCATTATTGGGGCTGGGCCTGCTGGATTGACAGCGGCGCTGGAGCTTTTGCGGCGTACCGGAGTTCAGCCGATTGTTCTTGAGGCGAGTGACGAGATTGGCGGGATCTCGCGGACGATTCAGTATAAGGGCAACCGGATGGACATTGGCGGACATCGATTTTTTTCCAAGAGCGATCGGGTGATGCAGTGGTGGATTGACTTGATGCCTCCGGAGGAGTCGCAGGAGATCAGCTACCAGGGAAAGAGGCGTATGGTTGCAGTGCCTGCGCGGCTTGAGGAAGAGCCTGTGCTTCGCGGGGTGGGGCCGATCGTCAAGGTAGAGGAAGAGGTGAAGGCGGAAGAGATTTCCGCGGAGACGATGGTGGAGACTGAGACATCGCCGGATCCGGATCTGGTGATGCTGATTCGTCCGCGGAAAAGCCGGATCTATTATCTGCGTAAGTTTTTCGATTATCCGATTACTGTCACTGCGACCACGTTGCGGAACCTTGGGGCGATGCGGACATTCAGGGTGGGGATGAGTTATCTACGGTCGCGGGTGAGCCAGATCAGACCAGAGAAGAGCCTTGAGGATTTTTTGATCAATCGATTTGGGCGCGAGCTTTATCTGACTTTTTTCAAGAGCTATACGGAGAAAGTGTGGGGAATGCCTTGCTATGAAATTTCAGCCGAGTGGGGGGCGCAGCGGATCAAGGGACTGAGTTTGACGACTGCGTTGAAGCACTTTGTAAAGAAGAGTGTGAGTGCGGGCGCGAAGAAGGATGTGGCGCAGAAAGGCACGGATACAAGCCTGATTGAGCGATTTATGTATCCGAAGTTTGGGCCGGGGCAGTTGTGGGAGCATGTGGCAGAGCTGGTGCGAGAGAAGGGTGGAGAGGTCCTGCAGGGATGGAAGGTGAATCGGATTCTGACAAAGCGCGGTAATCCGATAAGTCACGCGGCTCGACAGATCGTCGCTATAGAAGCCGTAAATGCCGCGGGCGAACGGCGACGATTTGAAGGCGATTATTTCTTCTCAACGATGCCGATGAGAGAGCTTATATCTGCGATGGACTGTGGCGAAGTTGAGGTGCCTGAGAACGTGCGCGAGGTGAGCGAGGGGCTGCAGTATCGCGACTTTATTACGGTGGGACTACTGGTGGACCGGCTGAAGGTGAAGGAATCGGATGGCGGGCTACTAAAAGATACGTGGATCTATGTGCAGGAACCGGATGTGATACTGGGACGGTTACAAATATTCAATAACTGGAGCCCCTACCTGGTGGCGGACCCGTCGAAGGTCTGGATTGGATTGGAATACTTTTGTTATGACACAGATGATCTTTGGAAGATGAACGACGAGGAGTTGAAGCGGTTCGCGATTGCTGAGGTTGCGAAGATCGGGATTCTGAACGGCGAGGATGTGAGCGATGGGCATGTGGTGAGGGTGCCTAAGACCTATCCGGCTTATTTTGGAACGTATGACCGGTTCGACGAGCTGCGAGAGTTTACCGATGGGTTCGAGAACCTGTTTCTGGTGGGGAGGAATGGGATGCATAAATACAACAACCAGGACCACAGCATGTTGACTGCGATGACGGTGGTGGATGGGATTGTGGCCGGGAGGGTGGACAAGGCCGCCTTGTGGGGGATCAATACGGAGCAGGAGTATCACGAAGAGAAGAGGTAGTGTCTTCCGGGCGACGGTCGGAAGAATTTGAAAGACAAGATTCTGCGAATTCATTACAACTCTTGTATTTGGTTTTCGCCCGGTTGCTGCGCGGTGGGTTGCGAAGCTTGTGGCGTGAGGGGCTGAGTTTTGAAGAAGATTTTGATTGTTCTTACGATGTTGCTGATTGTGATGGCGGTGATGTATCGGCAGCGGCTGTTTTTGCGCGATCCGCTGGGCAAGGTGGAGCGGAATGGAATGCGGGTGGATGGCGCGAGTGTGTTTATCAACTATTACAACGATGTGCTGGTGGAAAATGTGGATGCCGCGCCTTACCTGGTGCAGCGCGGAAACGTGCCGGGTACACCGGCGAAGCTGAGTTGTTTGCGTGGGATGGTGTGTTGGACGGAGGCAGATGTTGCCGCGGTGGCGCCATTGGGTGCGGTGGGATATCAGCCCAATGTGGTGATGAGCAGCAAGGAAGTTAGCTTTCAGGATGGAAATGGAGATGGGGTGAGGGTGGTGCTTCGCTAGACAAATCTGATGTAATTGAGGCGTGCCGGAGGCGAAGTTTGCCAGAGAGGAGGCGCGCGATGAGCGACGGTCGTGAAGAGCGAGAGGAAAGGGAGAAGCGGCAGGAGTGGGAGAAGCGGCGTGATCCGGATGATCTGGTGGAGCGGGAGCGCCGCGAGGATTGGGAACGGGAGCGCCAGGACTCCTAAGTACTCTTATATCATGAAGATACGGTTCCCTGATGGAAGATGAGCTGCCAGCGGTTGTTGCGCTGGACCCAGATGGAGGAGTGGTGGGAGGAGGAGCTCGCGGTGGAGATGTGGTAGGTCACGAGGGCGGCGTCCGGGCTGAGGGGCGAGACGTAGAAGCGGGTCATGGTGGCGGAGCGGGGGGAGCTGTTGAGGAGGGAGTCGGTAAGCTGCTGGAGGTTGAAGATGCGGCCTGAGGCGCAGAACTCCTTGAAATCACTGGACAATAGGGACAGAAGGTCCTTGCGATTGGGTTCGCGATCGGGGTGGAGAAGGCGCTCTTCCAATGAATGGAGGTGTTGTTGCAGCTCGGCCGTGGTCATGGTGTTTTAATGGACGTTCCTTTTTCAGGAAGGGTTTCAAGGAAATTTTTCTTGCTTGGTGGAGTGTACTTTTTCCGGGGGGTTTTAGGGAAATTTGGTGTGTAGACGTGGTTTTTTGTGGACAGGGTGTGGTGGCTTGGGTGGGTAAGGTGGTTTGCTGGAGGTGGGTTTTTGGGTGCGGGTCTGTTTTGCAGGAACTGAAGGTTTATTTTTCGGGGAAGGGAAACGGTTCGCGCGTAGCGCGAATGCCCACTTATGCGATGAGACTGCATGAATGGAGCACCCCCATTGTTGCCACCACCGACGAGGACAGGGATTCTTCGCTCAGAATGACGACGTAAAAACAAGGGTAAGGGCAGCGTGAGGGTGAGTTTGTTAGAGGTGCGTGGAGGTGGAGATTCCTTTGTAGGTTAGGGATTTGTCGGGGATTGAGGTGGGGGATTCTCCGGTGCCGTGGTTGGGGCGGACGAGGACCAGGTTGAAGGTGCGGGTGGTGGGCATGTTGGGGTAGGTGCCCTGGCGGTCGCCTATGGTGAGGCTTTTGGTGGCGTCGGTCCAGTGGATGGGGATGACGGTGTACGCGCCCTTTTCGTAGGCGTAGGTATCGCCTTCGTCTTCGTAGAGGGTAAAGTCGGCGTCGGCGCCGGGGTAGATGCGAAGCTCGATGGGGCCTGAGGGGTTCTGGTTGGTGTATTCGATCTCGGGGCCGAGGGGGAGGATGGAACCGGCGCGGACGTAGAGGGGGAGGCGGTCGAGGGGAGCATCGGCTGTGATCTGGCGGCTGCCGGGCTGGGAAGTTCCAGTCCAGAGATCGAACCAGGCGGGGGCGGCGGGAAGGTAGAGAGTACGGCTGGTCGCTCCGGCCTGGGTGACGGGGTTGACGAGGATGGAGGGGCCGAACATGAACTGGTCGGCGATGTTGTGGGTGTTGGGATCGGTGCGCCAGTCCATGACGAGGGGGCGCATGAGGGTGTAGTCCGCGTCGGTGACGCGCCATGCGCTGGAGTAAATGTAGGGCATGAGGCGGTAGCGGAGCTTGTCGTACTGGATGAGGATGGGCTCGACTTTGGTGTAGGTCCAGATCTCGTTGTGGGGTCGGTGGCCGTGGGAGCGGAAGACGGGGCAGAAAGCTCCGAACTGGAACCAGCGGGTGTAGAGCTCCTGGAAGGCGGGGTTGGTGGGATCGAAGGCGTTGGGGTCTTTGGGGTCGTTGCTGCGGCCGTCGGGTGGCCAGTAGCCGCCAATGTCGGTGGTCCAGTAGGGATTGCCGGAGAGGGCGAAGTTGAGGCCAGCGGCAATCTGGCGCTGGAGAGCCCAGAAGGTGGAGTAGACGTCGCCGGACCAGGAGACGGTGCCGTTCTTCTGCTGGCCGAGGAAGGCCGAGCGGGTGAGGATGAGGGTGCGTTTGGCGGTGGCAGGGTCTGCGGCGTCGGTATCTTTCCAGTGCTGGGTGACACCGCCGGTGTGGAGGAGGGGGAAGATGTTGGTGTAGCGTGCTCCGCTGCCCATGTGGAGCTGTTTGTTGCGGAGGATGGCATCGCCTACGTGGGGGAAATACTCCTCGGGTTCGGCGCTGTCAAGCCAGAAGGAGTCCCATCCCTGGGCGTGGAGGGGCGCGAGGAGATTGTTCCAGTAGAAGTCGCGGGCGTCGGGGTTGGAGGGGTCGTAGACGTGGGTCTTGGGGATGTCGAAGTGGAGGGCTTCGATCTTTTTGAAGTTGGCGGAGTTGGCGTCCATGAGGCCCCAGACGGAGAGCATGGTGTGGAAGTGGTTCTGGTGGAGATCGCGCAGCTCGGCGGGGACGTCGGGGTAGTTGGAGTTGAAGACGGGGTCACCTTCGCCGTCGTGCTTCCACCAGAACCAGTCCTGCACGATGGCGTCGATGGGGATGTGGCGGGCTCGGTACTCGTGGGCTACGTCAAGCATCTCGTGTTGCGAGCTATAGCGGTCTTTGGACTGGATGTAGCCGTAGCCCCAGATGGGGAACAGCGGCGTGTGGCCGGTGAGGTCGCGGTAGTGGTGGATGATGGAGTCGAAATCGGGGCCGTAGAGGAAGTAGTAATCGACGGTGTCGGCGGCGAGGGTGTCGAAGTGAGCTTCGAGGGGGAAGCGATTGTCGAAGTAGGTGAAGGAGGCGGTGTTCCAGAGGATGGCGTAACCCTTGGTGGAGAGCAGGAGAGGGATAGCGATGTCGGTGTTGTTCTGGCCGAGCTCGATGACGGAGCCGCGGTAGTTGAAGACGCCGGACTGGTGCTGGCCGAGGCCGTAGAAGGCTTCGGTGATGTCAGGGCGGAAGCGGTCGATGACGTGGTGGGTCTGCTCGTTGTTGACGGTGGCGGGCTCGTAGGTGCGGGGAACTTGATTGCCCTCGCGGAAGAGGTCGGAGGATGCGCTGTAGTTGTCGTCGGGGGCCGCATCGGCTTTGGTGTAGGTGAGGTTTCCGGCGCGGAGCGAGAGGGAGACTTTGAGGGCGGAGGTGGTGAGGGTGGCGGCTTTGGCGTCTTGCGCGAAGGTGAATTTGGAGCCGGGGCAGGAGTTGGGGGTGATCCAAGGTTGTTGCAGCGGGGCAGTTTGAGTTGAAGGATTGCCGGGGCCGGCGATGACGTGGATGACGGTGGGCTGGCAGACGATGAGGTTGAGGGTTTCGTCGTCGATGCGGGCGGTGAGGCCGGTAGGGGACTGCTGGACGGTGACTGTGGGGTGTTGCTGGGCGTATGCGGCAGTGAAGGGAATGAGGCAGAGGGTGAGGCTGGAGGTGATGCGGAGGAGGAACTTCGCGGGCATGGCGCTCCTGTTTATCTGGTGGCGTTCATCTGGTGGCTAGAGCAACGCGTGGAATGTGCTGCAGGTCGTCGACGAAGTTTACATTGTGCCAGTTGGTGAGGAGCGTGGAGAGGGCTTCGCGCTGTCCGTGGCCGATCTCGAGGGCGAGGAGGCCGCTGGGTTTGAGGAGGGTGTAGGCCTGGGGGATGAGGCGGCTGTAGATGTCGAGGCCTTCGTGGCCGGCGAAGAGGGCGGTGTGGGGCTCATGGTCGCGGACTTCGGGGTGGAGGGTGGGCTCGTCGGTCTGGGGGATGTAGGGTGGGTTGCTGACGATGGTGTCGAAGGGGGCTTCGTTGGTGATGGCGGAGAGGAGGTCGGATTGGAGGAAGGTGATGCGGTTGGCTACGTTGTTGGTTTCGGCGTTAGCGCGGGCGATTGCGAGGGCGTCGGGGGAGAGGTCGAGGGCGGTGATTTGGGCTTGAGGGAGGTGAACGGCAAGCGCGATGGCAATGATCCCGGAGCCTGTGCCCACGTCCGCTATGCGGAGGGGCTGGTTGTGGGGGAGATGGTGGAGGACGGATTCGACGAGATGCTCGGTTTCGGGGCGGGGGATGAGGACGGCGGGGGTGACTTTGAAGGGGAGGCCATAGAACTCCTGCTGGCCGGTGATGTATTGGATGGGCTCGTTTTTTTGGCGGCGGGCGATGTGGGATTCGAAGAGAGATTGTTCGGTGGGAGAGAGCTCGCGTGTGGGATAAGCGAGGAGGGTGGTGCGGGGGATCTGGAGGGTGTGGAGGAGGAGGAGCTCGGCGTCGCGGTGGGCGTTGAGGCGGAGGTGCTCGCTGGCGGCGAGGGTTTGGGTGGCGAGGGTTAAGGCCTGACGAAGGGTCATGGTGGCTGCTTCATTGTAGTGAAAGAGTTTGGGGAGACGGTTTGGAGTATGGATGTGTGGGAAAGAGGAAGCGGTCAAACCGTTTAAGAGGCCCGAACCCCCGGCGACAGGAGTAACATCTAAAGAGAGTGATGAACGCACCCGCAAATCCGGTGAATTACGCCGTCCTGGCCGCCCGGCCCTTCGTGATCCGTCACGACTTTGCCTAGCTGCGCTTTCTACTCCCTACACCCCACTCCTACTCCTGCCTCAAAGGACCACATATGTTCGATCGCCTCGACCAACTCGAAGCCCGCTACGACGATCTGAGCCGTCAGATGTCAGACCCCACCCTCGTCAACGATCAGAAGAAGTTTCAGGCCATCGCCAAGCAGCACCGCGACATGGAGCCCACGGTCGAAAAGTTCCGCGACTACCGCTCCATCAAGACAGCCGTCGCCGACGCCAAAGCCATGCTCGCCGAAACCGACCCTGATATCCGCGCCATGGCCCAGGAAGAGCTCCTCACGCTGGAGCCACGGCTCGCCGAAGTCGAGGAAGAGCTCAAAGTCCTGCTCCTCCCCAAGGATCCCAACGATGAGAAAAACATCATCATCGAGCTCCGCGCCGGCACCGGCGGCGACGAGGCCGCCATCTTCGTCTCCGAGATGTTCCGCATGTATCTCCGCTTCGCCGAGCAGCACAAGTGGAAGGTCGAAGTCCTCTCCGAGTCTGAGACCGGCATCGGCGGCGGTCTGAAGGAAGTCACCGCCATCTTCGAAGGCGACAAGGTCTACTCGCAGATGAAGTACGAGTCCGGCGTGCATCGCGTCCAGCGTGTCCCCGCGACTGAAACACAGGGCCGCGTCCATACCTCTGCCATCACCGTGGCCGTTCTTCCCGAGGCCGAAGAGGTCGACATCAAGATCGAAGCCAAGGATCTCCGCATCGACACCTTCTGCTCCTCAGGCCCCGGCGGACAATCCGTCAACACAACCTACTCCGCCATCCGCATTACTCATTTGCCCACGCAGACCGTCGTCTCCTGCCAGGACGAGAAGTCCCAGATCAAGAACCGCGAGAAGGCCATGCGCGTCCTCCGCGCCCGCCTCTACGAGGTCGAAGCCGAACGCATCCACCAACTCCAGGCTAAGGACCGCAAGCAACAGGTAGGCACCGGCGATCGCAGCGAAAAGATTCGCACCTACAACTTCCCGCAGAACCGCCTCACGGATCATCGCATCGGTCTCACCAACCACCAGCTCAACATGGTCATGGAGGGCATGCTCCAACCCACCATCGACGCCCTGATCGCCCACTACACGGCTGAGAAGCTAAAGGCGGAAGCGACGGCTGCCTGAACAGCGCTTCGCGTCAACACGGCTGAGAAACTGAAGGCGGAAGCGACAGCTGCTTGAACAGCGCTTTGCGTCTACACGGCTGAGAAATTAAAGGCTGAAGCGACGGCTGCCTGAACAACGCTTCGCGTCTTCACGGCTGAGAAATGGCGCCTTGTATCCTCAAGAAGATGCCTTTACGCCTCATTCCCTCAATTCTCATTCCTCTTGCTGCGGCACTGCTTTTTACCGTCCCTTCCTCTGCCCAGCAGCCCACGCTGGACACCGTCCTCACGCGCCTGCAGGAAAACTCCACCATCTACACCCTCTCGCTCCCCAACTTCTTCGTCGACGAAACCTTCACCTCGCAGGAGCTTACCGGGGCACTCATGCGCCAAAGCGTCACCACTGTCTCCACACTCCGTGTTGTGCACAAACCAGGAGAGGCGAACAAGCCCGTCAAAACTGTCGAGTCACGTGAAGTCCGTACCATCAACAACAAGCCCGCACACGGCGACCGTGTCAAAGGTCCCATGGTCCTCAACGGCTCCTTTGACACCGCACTCACCATGTTCACCGCCTCGCACATCACCTGCTTCACCTACAAGCTTTTGCCCTCGCCCGACCCCAAGCACCTGCTGCTTTCTTTCACCGCAAAAGATGCAGTCAGGAGCTGCCCAGCCTCTATTGAAGGCGAAACCGGGCAGGCCCTCCTCGATCTCCAGACCATGCAGCCCATCCACATCGACCGCACCGTTCCTCACGCCGAAGGCGCGGGTCGCGGCACCTTCCTCTGGTCGATCGACTTCACCCCAACAATGCTTGGCGACCGCCTCTTCAACATGCCTACCACCATCCGTACCCAGCTCGGCGTCTTCAATTCGCCGTACATTTTCCAGACCAACGCCACTTACACCAACTACCATCGCCTCGCTGTCTCTTCCACCATCCTCCCTTCGACTTCCCCTCCGCAGCACTGATTAAAGATTCGCGCGCCTCCGTAGTGGCATCATTTAAACAGTCACGGGAGGATCATGCACTCGCGCAATCTCATCGCACCCAGGCTCTTGCTGATTGTCAGTTTTATAGCCTTGTCCTCTCTCTCACCGGCCCAGCAACCATCCAATCCATCTCTGGACGACATCCTCCTCCACCTTCGCGATGACTTCGTTCAGTATCACGCCACTATTCCCAGCTTCTTCTGTGACGAACACGTCGTCTCCGCGGTCCATCAACGCGGAACCTCTATCCCTCCCACCATTGCCGACTCAACCTTTCGCCTTCGTCGCAACACCGACAACGGCAACACCGCGCTGTACGAATCCCGCGACATCAAAACCATCAACAATCAACCCGCATCGCCCGGCAGCATCATCACCGGCGCCGCCATCTTTACCGGAGGCTTCAGCGACGCTCTCGCTCTCGTCAACTCCGGCTCCAAAGCCTGTTTCAACTACAGGCTGAGCCACCACGGCCATAACCTCGTCATCGAATACTCGCCAAAGCAAGCGCCCGAGCACCCGGAAACCTGCCTCAGCGAATCCAACTCCGGCCGAGCCTTCATCGACCCCGAGACTCTCCACATCGTCCGCATCGAAGACAAAACCCTCGACCATCCCATGCCCGGAGGCGGTGGCCTCTGGACCTGGACCATCGATTTCCACCCCGTCGATCTCAGCGGCCAGACCTTCTGGCTCCCCGGTGCTATTACCTCCAAAGCCGCCAGCAACAATCTCCCCATCGCCTGGACCTTCACCGCCCACTACAGCAACTGCCACAAGCTCACCGTCACGTCTCACATCGTCCCGGACGGCGACAACTAGCCAATCAACTACCGCGTCGGCGACAATCACTACCGCGCACCACCGGAGCAATCATGACGCAGCAACACCGCAGCCTCCTGCGCTGCCTAAGGCAAGCCACACTTCTCACGCTGCTCTCCGCACTCGTCGTACCGGCTCTCCACTCCCAGTCCCAAACTCCACCTCTCGCCGGCATTGCCCACATCGCCATCCGCGTCCAAAGCATCTCCGCCACCCGCGACTTCTACGCCCGCCTCGGCTTCCAGGAGGCCTTCTCACTCTCCAAAGACGGCGCCATCGCCGAATCCTTCATCAAGCTCAACGACCACCAGTTCATCGAGCTCTACCCGGTCACTCCGCAAAACCCTGCGCCCGCCTTCCTCCATCTCTGCCTCGAGGCCTCCAACCTCAACGCCGTCTTCGACGACTACGCCTCCCGCGGCCTCACCCCCGTCCCCATCCGCAAAGCCGAAGCCGGCAATCTCCTCTTCAGCCTCACCGGCCCGGAGCGCCAGTTCATCGAGTACACCCAATACCTCCCCGGCTCCCTCCACTCCAACGACGAGGGCAAGCACCTCGACGAAGATCGCATCGCCGACCGCATCATCGCTGTCTCTCTCTCCATGCAGGACCAGGCCTCAGCGCGTGACTTCTATATCAACCAGCTCAACTTCAAACCCATCGCCGGCGACCCGATGTTTCTGCACATGCCCGGCGACTCCGGTCAGGAGGTCGAGATCGCCCAATCCACCCTTGGCACACGCGCCCGCATCATCCTCCACCCCGGCAGTCTCGGCAAAGCCACCCGCCATCTCCACAGAGAACAAATCCCCATCATCAAAATCAAAGACACCATAGCCTTCACCGACCCAGACGGCAACTTCATCGTCCTCGATCCCCGCTAACAACCAATAAACGGGGTGCCCTATCCTTCGCTTCTTTTGCGAAGGATAGATATTTTGCGCAGCACGGGAAGGTTAAACCTCTAACGGGACTTTTGGGGGGGTACGATCTTGGACCATCGAAGATGGTGGGCCGGTGACGAAGATGCGGTCGCGCTTCTTGTCGACGGTACACACGTCGAATGCAAAGACTTTTAGCCAGTGACTGTTTCCCTCTTTCATATAAGAAAGCGCTCTAAATGCAGAATGACTCGAGTCGTCCCCAACACGACTGTGATCGCTGAATGGCGTCAAAATGTAAAGCTGGCTTGACATAACGCGACCCTTTTCAGTACGCTTTTATGGAAAGCAGGCTTGACATGAATCTTCTCATCTCAAATCGAGTGAAAGAACTGCGCACTGCCCGTCAATGGACGCAGGAACAGCTTGCATCAGCTGTTGGGGTTTCGCGCCAGAGTATTAATTCGATCGAGCGAGAAAGATATGTGCCCAGCCTTCCATTGGGTATGTTGCTCGCTCGAGCTTTCGGTTGTCCCTTTGAACAAGTTTTTACATTGGAGGAAAAATGAATATCGCCGTTCTGGGTAAGGTCATCGACGAACGTTTTCTCAACCATCGCCTGAAGTCTACGAGCTACGCTGGAATTATTGGCGGTTTGCTGGCAATTAGCCTCTTTGCCTATCGTTTCTGTGTCACAGGCATCTGGAGCTGGGACCTGTTTGCTGTCGCCTTCACATTTGTCATGGTAAAGGTATCAATGATGACTTGGTACCGGTTTAACGACTAGCCGAGCCTACATTGGAGGTGTGCCTCGCCAAAACTCCATCCGGGATCAGCTGTTGGCAAACTCCACCGGTCTTATCGGTTAAGAGCGGCCTCGTTTGCAGCGGATAAAATTTTGGCGGCGCGAAGTTGGCTACCCGGTTCTACTGGCTGCGTTGAGGAAAGCGATTCGCGCGTAGCGCGAATACCCCACCCTTCGCAAACTACGCGAAGGATGGGGCACCCGGCTCATAACTTACTTAGAGCCGTCTCCTAACGGGATTTTTTGGGAGGTACGATCTTGATCTCGAAGATGGTGGGCCACTGTTTTCCGGTGACGAAGAGGCGGTCGTGTTGCTTGTCGTAGGCGATGCCGTTGAGGACGGATTCTGTGTTGATCTTTTGGTCGTCGGGTAAGAGGCCGGCGAGATCGATCCAGCCGATGACGTGGCCGTCGCGCGGGGAGATGCGGGCGATGCGGTCGGAGTGCCAGACGTTCGCGTAGATCTGTCCCTTGATGTACTCGAGCTCGTTGAGTTGGTCGATCTTTGAGGGGCCATCTTTTACGACGATGTGGCGGGTTTCTTTGAAGGTGTTGGGGTCGCGGAATCGGAGGGTGTCGGTGCCGTCGCTGGTGATGATTTCGGTTCCGGTGCGGGTCATGCCCCAGCCCTCGCCGGTGTAGGTAAAGCGTTTGATTTCGCGCAGGGTAAAACGGTCATAGACAAAGCAGATGTGCGATTGCCAGGTCCACTCGTAGAGGTTGGGGCCCCAGTCGACGATGCCCTCGCCGAAGTACTGTGGTGGGATTTCTAACCGCTGAATGGATCTTCCGGTCTCCGGCTGGCTGACTGTGATCGCAGAGTGTCCGCTCAGGCCTGTTCCTTCGTAGAAGAGGCCGTTGAGGTAGAAGAAGCCTTCGGTGTAGTTGTCGGTAGAGTGCGGATATTTTGCGACGACGATGTAGCTGCTGACGGGGGCTGCCATGCAGGTCGCGGTGAGAAGCGTAGCGAAGAACATGGCGATTTTTGCGCTGAGATTGAGGGAGTGCATTCTCCATGAGTTTAGATCGATGCTTTTGCTGTGGTCGAACTTCTCGCAAAACGGGAGTGCGGCAGCGAGCTTCAATGCCTGGATGTACCATGACTATTGTGCGCGATAGCCACCAGCAACGAAGGCTCCGAGTCGCAGTTTTTCTTGTGGCGACGGTTAGCCTTTTGCTTTTGCTGCTTGCTGCCCATGCAGCAGACCATCATGGCATAGCTCTGGCCTGCTTCACACTCCTTCCGGTCTTCTTGTTTGGAACGGTTGTCGTGCAGGATTGCCTTTGGCGAATTCTTCCGGCCAACGACAGGCTTCGGAGCTCTACCGTACCGTGGCTATCTCTGTTTCAGCGTCCACCTCCTGTAACCACCTAAAACTGTTTGGTCTGGCATACCTCGCAATTGACATTGCGCGAGGTGTCTCGAGGTTAAATCAGCCTTTTAGCCCAGAGGGTTTGAGGAGTTCGCATGGATCTGGACCTGCTGTTACTTAGCGGTTTTTACGGTTTAGTGTGTTTTGTTGGGTGCGGATTTTTTTATCAGCGTTGGCGCTGGCGACGCAGGAAGAGGCTGGGTAGATCACAGCTTGGGTTTTATCCAGGCGGAGCGGCGTTGGGCAATGCTCTTCATCAGCTTCAGGTACTGGCTGAGCCGCGAGTAGCGTATGTGGTGGAGGAGAAGCTTGATGAAGCAGCCGATGAAGAGGCCGAGGGCGGCCCGGATGATCCTGTGCGGCATTTGCATCGACAGGCTGCCAGAATACGGAAGGGTGAGAAGCTGGAGCGGTTGACGGCGCTGTTTCGAGAGGGCGAGTAAGGGGGTCAGCTTTCGAGGGATGCGAATCCGGCATCCATTCAAACTGAGACTGCATAGACTGAACTGCATTGGTTGAGGTTTCGAGGATGGCGGGGTTAAAGATTTGGCCGAACTTGCGGAGAGGCTGGCGGGGGAGGCCAGCCGGTTGAAGAAGCGCGCCGCGATTGCGGAGGCTCTTCGTACTGTGCAAGAGGCTTCGCCTGATGGCGAGGATGCCGGGTTGTTTGCGATGTATCTGGCGGGAACTCCGTTTGCGGAGGCGGACTCGAGGAAATTGAATGCGGGTGGGTCTTTGTTGAGTAAGGCTCTGCTGGAGGTGAGTGGGGCGACAGGGATAGAGCTGACGGCGGCTTATAAGCGGCATGGGGATTTGGGGGCGGCTGGGTTTGATTTGCTTTCGAGTGCTTCGGCTGGGAGAGTGAAAGGCGGTCGTGCTGCGCACGATGCCCCACCCTTCGCAGAAGACGCGAAGGATGGGGCACCCGGTTTTTCGGCTGGGTTGACGTTGAGGGAGGTGGCGGAGGCTTTTGCGGGGATGGCTGTGGCTCGGACCACGGCTGTGCGGGCGGCGCTGGTGGAGGGTTTGTTGCGACGGGCTACACCGCTGGAGGCGAAGTATCTGCTGAAGCTGATGAGCGGCGATATGCGAATTGGGGTGAAACAGAGTTTGGTGGAGGAGGCGATTGCGGTGGCGGCTTCGGTCGCTGGTTCAGCTGCGGTTTCTGTTGGTGAGGTTCGAAATGCGGTGATGCTGGAGGCGGATCTTGGAGGCGCGGTGCGGAGGGCGTTTGCGGGAACGCTGGGGGAGGCCCGAATGCGGCTGTTTCATCCGCTGGGATTCATGCTGGCGAGTCCGGTGGATTCGCCTGAAGAGGCGGTGGAACGGTTTGCGGGGAAGGGTGTAGTGACAGATGAAGGAGATGAAACTGCAACGACGGAAGCAGATCCCTACGGGATGACAACTAAAAAGGCAAAGACAACAAAAGTGGAGGCGATGCATATTGAGGCGTTTCTGGAGGATAAGTATGACGGGATGCGGGCGCAGGTGCATTGCGGCGACCCGGAGCAGGTAGGGAGGGTGGCGATCTATTCGCGGAATAAGGAAGATGTGACGGAGAGCTTTCCGGAGTTGGAGGAGGCGTTTGCGCTGGTTGGCGAGGAGGGTGTGGGGCCGCTGAGCCTGAATGGATTGATTTTCGATGGGGAGATTCTGGGGTGGGATTTGAAGGCGGTTAGGGCGCTGCCGTTTGCGGTGCTGGGACAGAGGATTGGGAGGAAGCGGGTTTCGAATAAGTGGCGGCAGCAGATTCCGGTGGTGTTTATGGCGTTCGATCTGATGTATGCGGATGGGTCGCTGCTGCTGGAGCTGCCTTTGCGAGAGAGGCGCAACCGGCTGGAGGCAGTGATGGAGAGGCTGGTGGAGGTGGTGCGGTCTCCGCTGGTTGTGGATGAGCGGAAGAAGCAGGCACAGGGAGTGATGTTTGCGGAGGCGGATGGCGATGGGGTGGAGAGGTTGTTGATCTCGCCGAGCCGGTTGGTGGAGAGTGCGGAGGATATCGACCGTGCTTATGCGGATGCAAGGGCGCGGGCGAATGAGGGGGTGATGCTGAAGGCGGCGGGGTCGGTGTATCAGCCGGGGCGGCGTGGGCTGGCGTGGGTGAAGCTGAAACGGGAGCTGGCGACGCTGGATGTGGTGGTGACGGGTGCGGAGTTCGGACATGGCAAGCGGGCGGGGATTTTGAGCGACTATACGTTTGCTGTGCGGGGCGACGGCGGTGAGTTGCTGAATGTGGGGAAGGCTTATTCCGGGCTGACGGACGTAGAGATTGCGGAGATGAGCGCGTGGATGATGGAGCATACGCTCGAGGACCAGGGGTTCTTCAGGACGGTGGAGCCGCTGATGGTGCTGGAGGTGGCGTTCAACAATATTATGCGGAGCGGGCGTCATGCCAGCGGGTTTGCGCTGCGCTTTCCGCGGATTCTGCGGATCAGGACGGACAAGCCGGTGGGCGAGATCGACACGGTGGAGCGGGTGGAAGAGGTGTATCAATCGCAGGTGGATAAGCCGGTGGAGACGAGCTGAGACTGCGGTAGTATTTGGGAGTGCAACGACGCGTACGGCTTGCCTATCTTGTCAGTCATCCAATTCAATACCAGGTACCTTTGCTACGGCGGATTGCAAAGGAGCCGGATATCGACCTGACGGTGTTGTTCGGGTCGGATTTTTCTGTGCGTGGGTACGAAGACAAAGGCTTTGGAGTGGCGGTGAAGTGGGATGTTCCGCTGCTGGATGGATATAACTACGAGTTTCTGCCGGCGCTTCGCGATAAAGCAACTCAGTCGGTTACAAGTCCGATAAGCAGGGGAATTCTGGGGCGTTTGAGCGGAAGGGATGGGCAGCCTGCGTACGACCTGCTGTGGGTGCACGGGTACAACACGGTGAATACGATGCAGGGAATGCTTGCGGCCAAGTCTCTTGGGATTCCGGTCCTGTTGCGGGCGGAGTCGTGGCTGCGGGACCGGTCGCGGAGTGGGGTGAGGCTGAGGGCCAAGCAAGCTTTCTTTGCGGGGCTCGAGCAGATGGTGGATGGTGTGTTGTCGATTGGAACGCTGAACCGCGAGTACTGGCAGCACTACTTTGGCGATAGGGTGCCTCTGTTCGATATGCCGTATGCGGTCGATAACGAGTTCTTCCGGAAGAAGAGTGAGGATGCAGCGGCGGGGCGCAGGCAGCTGATGGCTGAGCTGAAGCTTGAGGCTGGTCGCAAAGTGATTCTATTTGCATCGAAGTTGCAGCATCGCAAGCACTGCGACCATTTGCTGGAAGCGTATAAGCAACTGCTTGCGAGGGACGGTAGTAGGCCTGAGCCGTACCTGGTGATTGTGGGCGATGGCGAGGCCCGAGCGGAGTTGGAGGCTGCAGCTGATGGTTTGAATGGAGTCAGGTTTTGCGGATTTCGCAATCAGTCGGAGTTGCCGCGGTTTTTCGATCTGGCGAGTGTGTTTGTGCTGCCTTCGCGGCATGAGCCGTGGGGCTTGATCGTGAATGAAGTAATGAATGCGGGCCGCGCTGTGATTGTGTCGGATGATGTGGGGTGCCATCCGGACCTGATTACGAATGGGGTTGAAGGATTTGTATATCCGGTGGGAGATATTGGCGCGCTGACGGCGGCGATGCGGCAGGTCGTGGATGCTCCAGGGCTCGCGGAACGGATGGGTGAGAGTGCGCGGGCCAGGATTTCAGGGTGGGGATTTGAGCAGGATGTGGCGGGGCTGCGGCAGGCGGTTGCGACGTTGACGAAGAAGATCGCAGTGGAGCCCGCCTCTCTGTTGCGTGCGGGCAGGGCGGTGGAGTTGGGAGAGGATGCTTCCGAACTCCACCGAATGGTTGCAGGGCGTTAGACCGTGGCGGTGGCCAGGATGCGGGTCATCTTTTCGGTGGAGACCATGTTGCGCCATCCCTGGCCCATGATCTGGAGGGCGTAGTCGTCGGGCTGGAAGCCATGGTGGACCAGGTTGAGGAGGGTGCCTCCGGTGGGTGTGGGCGTGAGGGTCCAGGTGACGGTGGTGTCGAGGCGCTTACTGTCCTCGTCGGAGCCGCCTTGCCAGGTATAGACGAGTTTGTTGGGTTCGTCGACTTCGAGGACTTCGCAGTTGACGACGCCGTTCCAGTCGCCCATGGGCTTGGCGCGGAAGTTGAACTTGTGGCCGACGATGGGTTGGATGTCGTTTTCCATGAGCCACTGGGTAAGGAGCGCGGGCTGGGTGAGGGCGCGCCAGACCAGAGCTGGCGGCTCGTTGAGGGTGTAGTCGACGACGATGGATTCGGGGTCTTTCATGCTTTATCTCCTTGAGCTTTTGTTTGCTGGTCGAGCAGGTTCCGGAGGATGGCGAGGCGCTCAGGCCAGAAGGTTCGGTAGTGGGTGAGCCAGTCGGTGAGTGGGGTGAGGCCTTCAGAGCGGGCCTGATAGATGGCGCTTCGGCCTTCGCGACGATGGACGACTAGGCCGCAGCGGCGAAGGACGGCGAGGTGTTGGGAGACGGCGGGTTGTGAGATCGGGAACCGCTTCGTGAGTGCGGTTACGGTGGACTCGCCGCGGGAGAGATGCTCGAAGATGGCGAGGCGGGTGGGGTCGGCAAGGGTTTGAAAGAGGGCCGCCTGGCGTTTCTCCGGCATGATTTTATCTATAAGTACAAACTTATATGTTTTAGCAAGAGATTTAAATGTAAGCCGTTTCTCAAGCATTTTCGGTTTTGTGAAGAGGTGGCCATTTTCCGTGATCGTTTGAAACGTCGGGGAGGATCAGGGCATCCCATGTTGTATGGAATATAGACAGCTTGGAAGGTCGGGTTTGAAGGTGCCGGAGCTTTGCTTCGGGGCGGGGACGTTTGGCGCGGCGAACGAGTTCTTCAAGGCTTGGTCGGAGACGACGCAGGAAGAGGCGAACCGGATCGTCGGGATTTGTATGGACGCGGGTTTGAACTTTTTCGATACCGCCGACGTGTATTCGGATGGGAGCAGCGAGACAGCGCTGGGTAAGGCACTGTCGCATCACAAGCGCGAGGATCTGCTGATCTCGACGAAGGCTACGTTTCGGCTGGGCAAGGGGCCAAACGATGTGGGGTCGAGCCGATATCACTTGATTCAATCGCTGGAGCGGAGCTTGAAGCGACTGGGAACAGATTATGTGGATGTGTACCATCTGCATGCGTTCGACGCCACCACCCCAGTCGACGAAACGCTGAATACGCTGGACAAGTTCGTGCGCGAAGGGAAGGTGCGGTACATCGCTTGCTCGAATTTTTCGGGGTGGCACCTGATGAAGTCGTTGAGTGTAAGCGAGCGCTATGGATGGGCTCGGTATGTGGGGCACCAGGCGTATTACTCGCTGGTGGGACGCGACTATGAGTGGGAGTTGATGCCGCTGGCGCTGGACCAGGGTGTAGGAGCGCTGGTGTGGTCGCCGTTGGGATGGGGTCGGCTGACGGGGAAGATTCGGCGGGAGACTGGTATCCCGAAGAACAGCCGGTTGAATGCAAAGGTAGTGGCAGACTCCGGGCCGCAGGTACCGGAAGAGCTGCTGTATAAGGTCGTGGATGCGATTGATGAGATTGCGAAGGAGACAGGCAAGACGGTTCCGCAGATTGCACTGAACTGGGTGCTGCGGCGGCCTTCGGTTTCGACTCTGGTTATCGGGGCTCGCAATGAGGAACAGTTAAAGCAGAACTTGGGTGCGGTTGGCTGGGAGCTGAGCAAGGAGCAGATTGCAAAGCTGGATGCGGCGAGCGAGGTGCCGCGAGCTTACCCGTACTGGCACCAGGTACAGTTTGAGGAGCGGAATCCACTGCCGGTATAGGTTCGCAAATTTATTTGATGCGAGGCGTGTCCAGATTTCTGGATGCGCCCCGTATCCGTTTAACAGACACTAAAGGTGTACTGCAGTTATTGGCCAAATTTGTAGCCACGATTGGGGTCGTAGGAGAACTTCATGAGTCCGTCCCGGTAGTCTATGCCGATTGTCATCTGGGCCAAAGCGGTGTAACCGATGAAGCCCGAAACCTCCATGCTCAGACCTTTGCTGATGGAGGGCGTAGCGAAGGCGACAACATCTTCCACCTTCTGCGAGATGTTGGCAAAATGGAAGGTAATGCTGTCGGCACTGTAGACGTTGTCTACCTTTCCATTGATTCCATGAACTCTCATGCGATCGTTGGCGTGAACCTTTGTGACTTCGCGGGCGACATCGGGAGAGATGGTCGTGGAAAATGCGCCTGTGTCCAACAGGAACATCTTCAGCTTGCTGTTGTTGAGCGAGGCTGGAATAAGGAGGCTATGCCCGATGCGATAGATATGGGTCCAGTCTTTCATCTCGGGTGCGACGTAGCGGTCGCGGGGTCCTTTGAAGACAGTTTTAGGCGTGGAGGTTTTCGTCTCTGCGGTGGAAGAGTCAGCGGAGGCCGCGTCGCTGGTGGTTTCGAGTGTGGGTTGAGCGGGAGTGATGTCGTCGGGTCGCGGAGGTAAGGGCGCGAGCAGCAGCTTGCGTAGCGGATAATCGAGCGTGACGAGGAAGCGCGAAAAGACGTCCATGCCGATTAAGCCGTCATTGTCGACAACGTTGCGTTCATCGACAACCCTGACCTCGCAGTCGTGGAACTCGAGAGAGCCGATCTTGATATCGTCGACGACGGCGATGTAGCCGGACTTGCGGCCTTCGCTGCCGATGCCACCGACTTCCATGCGGCTGAACTGTTTCAGGCCAGCGTGCTCTGCTACGGATCGGCTGATGACGAGACCGCTGGCTCCGGTGTCGATTTGAAGGCGTGCGTTGTGGTCGTTGAATTTGACATCGAGGCCAAAGGCGCGGATGTGAGTGGCGTCCCGCATCATCGCAGCGAAGGGGATGGTCGCAGTATTGGTATTGGAGACGAGTCGACAGGCCTTGTGCGGTGTGACGAGTTGCTGCTTGAGGTATTCGAGATAGAATCGGAGACTTTTGATTGTGTCTGGGTCATCGCCACCACCGGTGGCAAGGTAAGTCTCCAGTTCGGAGATGCGTTCGTTGATTGGAAGAGTATCGAGCCATCGGCGGCGGATCTGAGGATCGTACGGGTCAAGCGAATAGGCGGTAGCGATCTCCTTGGAGGCAGAGGCGTAGAAGGAGTTGAGCCGCAGAAGTCTGGCATAGAGCAGGTGGAGCTGGGGATAGCATAGATCGATCTTCATGGCTGCATCTATGTTGGCTGCTGCAAGCCAGGGCGTACCTTGGCGGTACTGGACCTCGCCGAGCGAGGTGAGAAGAATCGCTGATTTGGGATTATTGGAGAGAGCTTTTTGAACGATGTCCTCTGCCTCATTTACCTTCTGTTGCCTGAGCAGGACCGTGGTAAGGCTTGCGGTGAGAGCAGGATCGGCCGGATTGCTTTGAAGCTGTGCCTGATAAAGGGTTACAGCGCGATCGTAGTCGCTGTGGAGGAAGGCGCTTTCAGCCTCGGAGGCTACGTGAGCTGCCGCAACCTTGCAACCGACGGCCAGCGCTGAGGTGCCCTGGAGGCAGGCTGCGAAAATGAAGGCGGCCGTCAGGCATCGGCACCATCTGGAGGAGAGGAATGCAAGCGTCAAAGTTGGAGGTCTCGGAGTTGTGTTTTTGGAATTAGTTACGCTGTCAGCATATCCCCGATCGGATCGATCGAGAAGGGTATTCGATAGATCCGGATAGCGTCGAAGCCGGCGAAGCTACGAAGTGGGTGGGGCCACGATACAGACTCTTTAGGGCTTGCTTACGGTTCCTTTATGTCTTTCGGCCTAGCCTTGGACATGCCGCTTTTTGCTGCCGCATGTTTGCGCGGCTGCCGGCAGGAGAGGTATGACGCTAACTTTTGAGAAGTACGGCTCGGCACGAGAGATATGGCTGGGCCTTTTTTTGGTGTGTGCTTGTAGTGCAAGTGTGGCGCAGGTGAATGGTGATACGACAATCGCTTCGGTACCAGGTGCGGAAGAGGGTGTGACGTACAGGATTCCACTGGATTCGGCGGAGCTGCAGAAGGCTGCTGCTTCGACTGCAACTCCATCGGTACCGGGAGCCGGGTTGCAGGGAAATTTTCTGCAGCGGCTCGGAGGTTTTTATAAAGCGGACTGGACGGGCAGGCTCCCGAGTTCGCCTGCACCTGCGCGACGGGCTTTGGATGCACCCTTGAATTCGCCGCCGTTTCCCAGCTCGGATTGGGGTTATGGTGGGTCTCCGCTGATCGGAGTTCCGGATGGGAATGTGTATCCGTTGATGACGGCATTGAGACGGGAGAATAGCCGGACGAAGGTGTATGGATGGATTGCGGCGAGCGGGAATGCGAGTACGTCGTCGAAGAGTAACTTTCCGTTGTCGTATGACATCTTTCCGAATCGCGTGGAGCTAAATCAGGCCGTGGTGTATGTCGAACGGCTGCCGAATACGGTGCAGAACACGCATTTCGATTGGGGATTTCATCTTACGGCGTTTTATGGAATCGACTACCGGTTTACGACGGCGAAGGACTATTTGAGCCAGCAACTGTTACAGAAGAACAGGCGGTATGGATTCGATCCCGTGCTGGAGTATGCCGACCTTTATTTTCCGGTGAAGCAAGGGTTGAATATCCGGATTGGACGGTTTCTGTCGGTGCCGGGGATTGAAGCGCAGCTGGCTCCGAACAACTACAACATGACGCACTCACTGCTTTATACGATCGATCCATTTACCGATACCGGTGCGATCGCGAGTTTGAAGCTGACAAAGCAGTGGATGGTGCAGTTTGGCGTTTCCGCGGGGCATGATGTGGCGATCTGGTCGGACGACCGGAAGGCTTCGGCGATTGCCTGCTTAAACTACTCGACGAAGAGCAACCACGACAACTTCTATGTCTGCGCGAATGGCATCAATAACGGCAGGTATGCGTACAACAACCTGCAGCACTATGACGGTACCTGGTATCACAAGTTCAATGCGAAGTGGCACATGGCGACAGAGGTCTGGTACATGTATGAGCGGTCAGTGCCGAATGTTGCGGGTAATGTGGAGAATCCGGTTACGCCGGAGACAGGAGCGAATGGAGCTTTCTGCGCCCCGGACCAGTTGCGGTGTACGGCTCCTGAGTATGCGTTTGTGAACTATGTGAACCGGGAGTTCAATCCAAAGCTGTTTGTTGGATTCCGTTCGGACATGCTGAATGACAAGAAGGGACAGCGCACAGGCATTCCGGGAAGGTACACGGAGAATACGCTGTATGCCACGAAGTACTTCGGCAGCACAGTGCTGTTGCGGCCGGAGTTGAGGTTCGATCACTCGTGGGATGCGAGGGGGTATGACAATGGGAAGGCGCGGAACCAGTTGTTCTTTGGCGCTGACCTGATCTACAAGTTCTAGCTGAGTGGGAGCTTGGCGACCCTTCTTTTGTTTTTGCTGTGCCGTTGCTTTGCAGTTGCCAACATCACCCTAAAACTCAATAACTTACAAAATTTATTTCAAAAAATCAAAGCAAAATCACATGTCAACCCCCGAAACAACCTAATGCCAACAAAATAAATGACATCCCCATTGCGTGGGAGTTACCTCCCATCCACTACAATTGATATAGAGACAAAAAAGTCCCCGGCTAAAAATCGGGGACTTTTAGCATTACCCTAAACCATTTAGAATGACGATTTTGCCCATAACCCATTTAGAATGACGATTTTGCCAGGACATATTTTGACAAATCACTGAAAACAAGCCACTTATCATCCGCACCCAAGGGGGCCCCCTGAAAGCGAGCCGGCATTCCTCTATGTGTTACCGTTCCGCAATGCGCACCAAAGTACTCCTCTTCACCGCTCTCCTGTCTCCGTGTGCCCACGCTCAATCATCGGTCTCCCCCGAGACCCGCGCTGCAGTCCGCCAGCTCGTCGGCGACATCATCGTCAACGGCAAGGCCTATGACTATGACCGCCAGCTCGCCGACAACATCGGCCCCCGCCTCACCGGCTCCGACAACTACGTCCACGCCGTCTCCTGGGCCACCGAACAGTTCAACTCCCTCGGTCTCGTCAACGTCCACACCGAGCCTTTCACCATGCCCGCCCTCTGGGAGCCCGAAGTCCTCGCCACCGGCCGCATCACCTCGCCTCGCCTCCAGACTCTCCATATCTACTCCACCGGCTGGAGCCCCTCTACCCCCGAAGGAGGCGTCAAAGGCCAGGTCGTCTACGCCTCCCAACTCACCAATGAAGCCCTCGATGCTCAAAAAGACAAGATCCGCGGCGCCATCGTCCTTGTAGACAACTCCAGCTTCGGCGCCGACCCAACCTTCAGCAAAATCCTCAAGGCCCTCGATCACCTCTACGAGCTCGGCCCACAGGCTGTCCTCTTCAACGCAGGCACCGACGGCACCGAAACCGCCACAAGCCTCACCTTCGACGGCTCACTCGCTAAACTCCCCATCGGACAGATCGGTGTCGAAGACGAGCTCCTCATCAAGCGACTCCTCGAGCAGGGTCCGGTCACGGTCGAGTTCTCCTTCAAGAACCGCGTCCGTCCAGCAACCCAGGTCAACAACGTCGTAGCCGAGATCCTCGGCATCGAACGTCCCAACGAGGTCGTCATCGTCGCCGGCCACCTCGACTCCTGGCATCCCGCCACCGGAGCCCAGGACAACGGAACCGGAGTTTCAACCGTCATCGACGTCGCCCGCGCCGTCAAGGCACTTGGCCGTCCGCCCCGCCGCACCATGCGCTTCATCCTCTTCGGCGGCGAAGAACAGGGAATCATCGGCTCTACCTCCTACGTCCGCCGCCACCTCGCCGATATGCCCAACATCGCCGCCGTCCTCATCTCCGACACAGGTGCCCAGCCCGCCAAAGGCTGGTACGTTATGGGTCGTGACGACGAGACCAAAGCCCTCGAAAACATCGAGCCTCTTCTCTCCGGCCTCGGCTCCGACAAGACCACTCCAAGCGTCGAGTTTCTCTTCCAGACCGACCACATCAGCTTCGACCTCCTCGGCGTCCCCACCCTCGTCCTCTGGAACTCGACCGACAAGTACTTCAAGCTCCACCACAAAGCCTCAGACTCCTTCGACGCCGTAGTCCAGGCCGACCTCACCCAGGGCGTAGCCACCACTGCCGTCACCGCCTACGCCATCGCCGACTCCGCTCAGCCCTTCGCTTCCCACTTCACCCCCAAACAGGTCGAAGACATGCTCAAGGAAGCCAAACAATACGACGACTACCAGTTCTTCAAATCCGCCGGCGTCTTCCCATAAACCATCGCTGCTGCTGCCGTGCAGCTGAAATACCAAATTGCAGGAGCAGGAGCAGGAGCAGGAGCAGTTGCAGTCATAGTTGCAGTTACAGTTGTTTCTGCACCTGCCTCTCTTGTTTGTCATCCCGTAGGGATCTGCTGTTCGCCGTTGCAGTTGTCTGTCCTTCTTCCACTCCGGAAAAAGAACGTCATCTCGACCGAAGCAACGGACGGCTTCACCGTCCGTTGCGTAGTGGAGAGATCCCTGTATTTGCCTTTGCCTTCAACCGAGAGCGCTACCCACCCACTTCCGCTCTCACCCGGTCCATAGTAGCCAGATAAAAATGCAGATTATGCACCGAGTTCAACGTGAGCCCCAGCGGCTCGCCTGCCACAAACAAATGCCGCAGATAAGCCCGCGTATACCGCGCACAAACCATGCAACCGCAGGCAGCATCGATCGGTCCTGAATCTTCCGCATACTCCTTGCGCTTGATATTCATCCGCACCACCGCACCGCTCGCATCGCGTGCAAACACCAGCCCATGCCGTCCCGCGCGCGTTGGCAAAACACAGTCCATCATGTCCACGCCCATCTTCGCGTACTCTTCAATCTCATCGGGGTAACCAACTCCCATCACGTAACGAGGCTTGTCCTTCGGCAGCCACTCCAGCGTTCGCGCAATCATCTCCCGCGTCACTTCACGCGGCTCACCAACCGCCAAACCGCCAATCGCATATCCCGGAAGATCCATCTCCACCAGCCGCTCCGCAGACTCCTTCCGCAGATCGACGTACATTCCGCCTTGGACAATCCCAAACAGGTTCTGCGTCTGCCCATCCTTCTCCGCGAACCACGGAACGAGATGCATGTTCGACTCGAAGTGATCCTTCGACCGCTGCGCCCATGCATGAGTCAGTCCCATCGACTCTCGCGTCCGCTCCCACGTCGCCGGAGTCTCGACACACTCATCGAACACCATCGCAATATCCGCGCCCAGCGCGATCTGCACATCCATCGAGTGCTCCGGCGAGAAGAAGTGCTTGCTTCCATCCAGATGCGACCGAAACTCCACGCCTTCCGGTGTAACCTTCCGCAGCCCGCTCAGGCTGAACACCTGGAACCCACCCGAGTCCGTCAGCATCGGCCGCTCCCAGCTCATGAACCGATGAACTCCACCCATCCGCCGCACCAGCTCATGTCCCGGCCGCAGATACAGGTGATAAGTATTCGCCAGGATGATCTCCGCCCCTCTGCTATCAGGGCCAATCCTCTCCAGCACACCCTGTTCTACCGCCTTCACACTCGCCACAGTTCCCACCGGCATAAACACCGGAGTCTGCACCGCACCATGCGGCAGTGTAAGCGCGCCTCTACGACCACCACTCTCTGCTGTCTTCTGAATCTCAAACGTAAGCGCCATTATTCAAATTGTAGAAGCATCTTTCTCACTGGCAGCGTTATAGTGATAGCCCATGGTCCGACATCTCCTGGCATCGCTCCTCTTACTCGCTCCCGCCGTCTGCCAGACTCCCTCTGCGCCTCCACATCCGAAGCTCACTGCAGACTCCATCCAGCAACCCGGTGTCCCCGCCGGAATGCTCTCGCCGAAGCTCTCTATCACCAGCCACATCTACGACGGTATGACCAGCGACTACTCGATCTACGTCCCCGCCCAATACGATCCCAAAGTCCCCACACCCTACATGGTCTTCAACGACGGCAGCGGATACAGCAACCGCAAAGGCGACCATCCCGCCCTCAACGTTCTGGACAACCTCAGCGCCCAGCACAAGATACCCGTCATCATCGCCATCTTCACCGACCCCGGCGACATCTCCGCCTCACCCACCACCCCCACGTACCGCTTCATCGACGCCTACTCCAAAAAATGGTCGCGCACCCTCAAAGACTCCATGCGCTCCACCGAGTACGACACCGTCTCAGACCGCTACGCCCGTTTCCTGCGCGACGAGCTGATACCCGAAGTCGCCGCTAGATACAACCTCCGCAAAGACGCCTACAGCCACGCCATCACCGGCCTCTCCTCCGGCGGCATCGCGTCCTTCAACGCTGCCTGGCAGATGCCCGACCAGTTCAGCCGCGTCATCACCTGGATCGGCAGCTTCACCAGCATCCAGTGGCACGAAGACCCCACCGTCCCCGACGGCGGCCAGGACTATCCCGAGAAGATCCTCCACGAACCCCACCGCAATCTGCGCGTCTGGATTCAGGATGGCAGTAACGATCAGGAGAACGATCGCTACGGTAGCTGGCCCCTCGCAAACATCCGCATGGCCAACGCCCTCAAGCTCAAGTCATATGACTTCCGCTTCAGCTTTGGCGTCGGCCCTCACAGCCCATCCGAAGGAGCAGCCGAGTTCCCCGAAGAGATGATCTGGCTTTGGCGCGACTACGACCCCGCCCGCACTACCCAGATCTACATACAAGATCCCACCGAAGCCACCCGGCCACCCTTCCGCGTCTCCATTATCAATCGTGAGACCACCGAAAAACCACACTGAACCATCTACTTCTCCAGCATTGACACCGCGTCAGCCACACTTATTCCGTCCGGCACCACCTTGAAATCGCTATGCACGGCGTGTTCCTTCCTCCCAATCATCTTGAAGAAGATTGCTCTGCCATTGATATCCGTATCCAGCGTCTGCGTCTTCCACTCTGTTCCGTACACTCGCTCTCTCGTCGTATCGAAATTGCTTCCAGCCTTGATCGTCGCCACCAACCCGAACCCAATACTCACGTCTTCAGGCAACCTGCCTTCAATCCTGCGCAGCCGCATTACACGCTGGTCCACCAGCAGCGAACCCGACATCCCATGCAGAACCCTCTCCTCCATCGACTGCGTCACATAAGCAGGATTGGGCCGGAAATCGATCTTCACAAACTCGCCCTCCTGCCGCATATTCTCAAATAGAAATGCCTTCGGCAGCAGGTCCAGCATCTCCTTCGCGTGTCGCTCATCATTCTTCAACGCCGCGGAGCTCTTCTCAAATGCATCCGGATGCTCCGCAATTCCCTGTAACCGCGCCCGCTCCGCCGCAGCCCGGTCCCCGCTTAAAGGCTGGCCGTCTTCAGCGATCAGCATTCGCATCTTCCCCACAGAGGTCTCGACCACACGCTCCGTCCACAGATGTCCTCCGGTCCGCTCCGAACGCTCCTGAGACAGGTACGCATATTTATTTCGATGCAGTTCCGCCGCTCTTTCCTGCGTCAGCATTGCATCCACCACCTGTCGCGCGTTCTGGCCATCCTCAGCCGCCACCATCGGTATTGGACAAAATTCCGCCAACGCCACCAGTCCCACGCTCATCGCAGACAACTTAACTCGTTTCAATCGAACCTCTCGATCCCGTTAGATGCCTCCTTGCCGAAATCTCCAAGGAACACCTAGAGAATTCACGTAGACTAGCGCTCAATCCGGATGCCCCACTCCCCTGACAAATCGACGGACCAGACTCCGAACCCGCTCTTGACCGAGCCCGAGCTCCTTACACCCATCGACCCTGCCCCACCTCAACCGTCCCCACAGCAGGGACGCACCGCTGCCGCTGCCTTCATCTTTCTCACTGTCTGCCTCGACATGCTCGCCCTCGGCATGATCGCACCGGTCCTCCCACGTCTCATCGAAGGCTTTCTCCACGGCAATACCGCCAGCGCCGCACAGATGCTTGGACTCTTCGGCACCGTCTTTGCCGCAATGCAGTTCTTCTTTTCCCCCATCGTCGGCTCACTCTCCGACCGCTTCGGCCGCCGCCCCGTCATCCTTCTCTCCAACTTCGGCCTCGGCCTCGATTATCTCTTGATGGCTTGGGCTCCCGCACTTAGATGGCTCTTCCTCGGCCGCATCATCTCCGGCCTTACCGCATCCAGCATCCCCACAGCTATGGCCTACATGGCCGACGTTACCCCGCGCGAAAAGCGCGCCGCAGCCTTCGGCCTGTTGAACGCCGCCTTCGGTATCGGCTTCGTCCTCGGCCCCGCCATAGGAGGGCTTCTCGGCAATATCAACCCGCGTTTGCCCTTCTGGGTCGCCGCCGCCCTCAGCCTCGTCAACGGACTCTACGGTCTCTTCGTCCTGCCCGAATCGCTCACTCCGCGAAACCGCAGCCCCTTCTCCTGGAAGCGTGCCAACCCCATCGGCTCACTTTCCCTCTTTCAACGCGGCACCATGCTCTCCATTGCCGCACTCCTTCTACTCGGCTACATCGCCCAGCAGTCCCTCATGAACGTCTACGTCATCTACGCCGACTACCGCTACCACTGGACCACTCGCACCGTGGGCCTATCCCTCGCCGCCGTCGGCGTGACCACGGCCCTCTACGGAGCCCTGCTCGTCAAACCCATCGTAGCCAAACTCGGCGAGCGTGGAGCCATGATCCTCGGCCTCATCGGGGGGGCGCTAGGCTACTCTATGTTCGGCATCTCCAGAACAGGCTTTTTCTTCTGGCTCGGCATCCCATTTCTCAACATGATGTGCTTCACCTGGCCCGCCGCACAAAGCATCCTCTCCCATAAAACCAGCCCGTCCGAACAAGGACAACTTCAGGGCGCAATCAACAGCCTGCGCGGCATCGCCGGCCTCATCGGCCCCGGCATCTTCACCTACATCTTCAGCAAATCCATCGGGACCGATGCCATCTTCCACATCCCAGGCATACCCTTCTTCACCGCCGCAGCCATGCTCCTTGTCTCGCTGATCATCGCGCAACGCCAACCGGACAAACCGCTATAAACTCACTACCTCTCAGAAACCCTTTCCGACGGCAGGATCAACGCCGCACTCAAAGAAGCCGCTCCCGCTAATCCAGCCGCCAGCCAGAGAACAACCTTAAAGCTCGCAACGAACGCCTCATCCACCGCACCCTTGCCTCGAACATCATCCGTCTCAATCGCAGCCAGCTTCGTCCGTTGCCCTTCAATCTTCCGCGACACATCCGCCGAAATATCAGCCCGCTTCAACCCTCTATTGAGAGCCTGTGAAAATACCTGAAAAAACAGCACCCCAAACACCGCCAACGCCAGCAACCCCGCCACCTGCGACACTGCATTGTTCACCCCGGAAGCGGCCCCCGCCCGTCCCTCGTCCACAGAGTTCATCACCACTGTCGTCAGTGGCGCCACGCTCACCGCCATGCCCAGCCCAAGCACCAGCACAGCCGGGAAGTAAGTTGTCCAGTACGCCCCACCGATCCCCGGCCGAGTCATCAAGCCGTAGCCCACCGCAACAATCAAGGGCCCTGCAATCAAAGGCGGCCTGGCCCCATAACGCGCCACCAGCCCACCCGACCATCGCGACAGGACAAACAGGAGCAAGATTAACGGCAGCAGCGCAGCACCCGCAGCCGTAGGCGAGTAGTCCTGCACCTGGATCAGATTCAGAGGCAGATAAAACAAAGCACCCCCAAACGCCGCATACAAAAAGAAAGTCAACAAATTCGCCGCGACAAAACTGCGGCTCCGAAATAAACTCAATGGCATCATCGGAGCAACACATCGTTCTTCTACCCACAGAAACGCCGCTAGCAGACCGACACCTGCAACGCCCGCAATGTGCGCGGCCGACCCACCCTGGGTCCATTCGATCAGCGCATACGTAATGCCGCTCAGCCCAGTCGTCGCCAGCACCGCGCCTCTCCAGTCCAGCGTGCGCGTTCCGACCCCGCTGCGACTCTCAGGAACCTTCCACAATGTAATAGCCACCGTCACCACCGCTAGCGGCACATTTACAAAGAATACCCACCGCCACGATCCATGCTGCACCAGCCATCCGCCCGCCACCGGCCCCATCGCCGTCATCATCGACGAGAAACCCGACCACGTCCCAATCGCCTTCCCGCGGGTCTCCGGCGGAAAACACGAGCTGATGATCGCCAGGCTGCTTGGCACCAGCAGCGCACCACCAGCTCCCTGCAAACACCGTGCCGCTATCAACTGCTGGATATTTAGCGCCAGACCACACCACACCGAAGCGGCCGTGAAGAGCACGATCCCGCCAACAAAGATTCGTCGCCGCCCAAAGATGTCCCCCAGCGACCCACCAAGCAGCAGCAGCGCTGCCAGAAACAGCGCATATGCCTCCACCACCCACTGCACCTGCGACCCGCTCGCTCCAAAACCCGTCTGCATCGCGGGCAGCGCGACATTCACCACTGTCCCGTCGATAAACTCCATACTCGTGCCCAGCACAGTCGCCGCCAACACCCATGCGCCGCTGATTGTCCCTATCGCAACGGAACGTTTTGCAAGAATCGCACCTTCTTCACAAGGCAGACGCGGGCAGTTCATCCACTCCCCCATACGACAAGGTTCACCCTACATCATCCGAAGTAATTGCCTGAACCAAAAAAGAAGTGCCAGCCACCCGAAGGGCAGCTGGCACCTATGTAAGACCTGCTACCTATTTAGAACAGTACCTTCAATCCAAACTGAACAATACGTGGATCGAATGTGCTCGCAATCGCTCCACCTGTCTGCACGGCTACCGTATTACCGCTGACGTCCTTGGCAGTCGAGTTGGCAATTGTGCCGCCCGGCGTAGTGAAGTTCGTGTGGTTGAACGCGTTGTAAAGTTCTCCACGGAACTCTAGCTTTAGCGACTCCATCGGTGTATCGAACCGCTTGTTGAACGCCAGGTTCAGATTGTTATAGATGGGGCCGCGGCCCGGATCGCGAGAGAGATTGCCAAAGGGGCTGGCAATCTCTTCGTTAACCGTGCTAGCGGGAATAGCAGTTGCTCCACCAATAGGATTCGCAACTGTGTTGATATTGATGTACTGCAGTGATGTCCCCGTGGACGCCGCCTTGTTCAGGCTGTTCAGCTTGGCGCCAGCAACGCGGTTAGGCCGATAAAGATTGGATCCACGATAGCTTGCCGAGATACCTGACACCTGGTTGGCCGTCGGCGGATTGTAAGTCACCTGGAACGGAAACCCTCCCTGTGCCTGGTTCACAGCCGAGACCTGCCATTGGCCCACCAGTTGGTTCACGATGCCACCACTGTTCAGAAAACGACGGCTGCGACCAAAGGGCAGTTCATATACCAGCGACGTTGTATTGATGAGCGGCTGGTTGTACTCCGACTGACCGTAGTCACCCGCCGGGTTGCGATAGTCCTGCATCGATGGGGTATTTGCTTCCAGCGAAGCTCCAGCATTATCCAACGAATGCGAATACGTAAACGAGTTCAGCAGCGTAAGACCACCCAACATGCGTTGCTCATACCGCACCTGTAGCGCATCGTAGTGCGAATAAGCCTCATGCAGCGCAATCGTGATATCGCCATACGTCGGAATCGGACGAACGAATCCGTTCAGCGGGTCCTTTTGATTGTAGTTCGCAAACTGCAGCAGCTTCAGACCATGGTTGCCGACATACGCGATATCCAACAGCGCGTTCTTCGCAATCGCGCGTTGAACGTCGAGGTAGTAGTTATGGACATAACTGTCGCGGTACCGGTTTGAATCGATGTAAGTGATATTGTCCGTAATCGGGTTGAACGTTAGCGTGCTCGAAGGAAATCCCTTATCGATTGAAGTGAATGCGCCGGTTCCACCTGCGTTCTTAGGCGCCTGCGTTACCGTCACAAACAAAGCCTCTGGCGGATTGATCGCAAGAATATTGCCTGAGCCAGCGCGGTCGTAGTGTGAGAAGCTGATGCCGTAGCCTCCACGAATAGCCGTTTTGTCATTGAGTGCATACGCAAAACCAAACCGGGGAGCGAAATCGTTACGGTCCGGATTGATCGTATATCTATTTCCTGATGTTGCCGGTGTAAACGCAGTCAACGGCGAGGTCAACGCAAGCGTCGGATTGAAGTTCGCCTGCTGATTCTTCTGTTCATAGTATGGTGTTGTGTACTCGTAGCGTAACCCGATGTTTAGCGTTAGCTTCGGAGATATCTTCCAGTCATCCTGCACATACGCGAAGTGCGATTGGCTCCGCAGGTGAGCAACAAAGTACGACGAAAGCGAATAAGCACTCGATGCGCCCCACAGGAAGTCGGCAAAGTAGTTGTCTGTTGTGGCCGTCGCAGTCGTTTTCCCATTCGTATAAGGACGGCTATATCCACCAGAGAACGTGAATCCTCCATACAGCGGATTCGTGTCCTGCACCGCCATCCATACGTGCTGATACTCATAGCCGGCCTTCAACGAGTGCTTGCGGATTACCCACGTGTAATTGATCTTCGGATCGAGAATCGCCGGATTCTGAA